>JACCEB011561085.1_pt1 | contig 30170 bp, 22 predicted proteins | sample 7454761 | NCBI WGS metagenome assembly JACCEB01 (sample SAMN15323454, study PRJNA562643) | freshwater metagenome | isolation source: river surface water | place: USA:Blue River Watershed | collected 2017-08-18
CATGGGACTTCGGCGAGTGCAGCGCTTGGCTTCGAAGTGGTGCTCGGCACCGGCGACATCCTCGACACGGCGCGCATCGGTGCGAGTCCGCGGGAGGCCTTCTTCCGACCTTACGGGCCCGATCTGACGGGTCTGTTCACCGGTGATGCCGGAGCCCTCGGTATCAAGACGGCCGTCACGCTGCAACTCGAGCCACGCCCGTCGGTGCGCGACAGCGTCTCGTTCGCCTTCGACAGCTTCGAGGCGCTCGCCACCACCGTGGCAGCCGTCTCGCGACGAGGCCTCGCCACCGAAATGTTCGGTCTCGAAACGGCCCTCGCGCGTCTTGCGGCGGGGGATGCCGCGCTCGCGCAGGACTTGGGCATGCTCTGGCAGGTGGTCAAAGCGCAGCACGGTCTTGGCGCTGCGTTACGGCAACTCCTGCGCATGGCGCGAGGCGGCCGACGCTTTCTCTCGGGCTCGAGTTACATCGGCCACTTTCTCTGCGAAGCGCACGATGCACGGCGCCTCGCTCTGGATCTTCAAGAGCTGCGGTCGATCGCCACTCAACAAGGCCGCGAAGTCGCCAACAGCATGGCCGCCGTCGTGCAGGCGCAACCCTTCCCGGCGCCGATGGTCGTGGGCCCCGCGGGCCGACGTTTGCTGCCGCTGCACGTGATCCTGCCGCACTCGGCTGCCGCAGCGTTCCACGCGGAATTCATCGCCCTGCGCGCGCGCGAGCTCGCTCGATGCGAGCAGCACCGCGTTTGTGTGTTCGTGGTGTTTGCGGCCGTGGGTCCCTCGGCGCTGCTCTATGAACCTGTCATCTATTGGGAAGACGAGTGGCTGCCGCTGCACGCAGCCACACTGCCCGCCGAATTGCAGGCCGCGCTCAAGCCCGCAGCCGCCAATCCCGAAGGTCGTGCCTACGTCGAGCGCCTGCGCATCGAGATCGTGGAGTTGATGCACCGACACGCTGGCGCGCACTTGCAGATCGGCCGCGCTTACCCTTACCTGCAAAACCGCTCCCCAGCGTTCGTTTCCCTGCTGCGGCAACTGAAGACGGAGCTCGATCCGCTCAATCTCATCAATCCTGGCGCGTTAGGTCTGCAGCCATGAGCACGGCCATCATCGGTGCCGGCATCGGCGGTCTGGCAAGCGCACTCGCACTGCACAAGGCCGGAGTCGCCGCCGTCGTGTACGAACAGGCCGCTGCCCTCGGTGAGGTCGGCGCTGGCCTATCGCTCACGCCGAACGCGGTCAAGGCGCTCGACTGGCTGGGTGTCGGCGAGCGCATCCGCACCCTCGCCGATGAACCGCCGCAGATGCTCACCTGTCATTACGCCACCGGCGAGACCTTGGTCGCCTTCGATCGCAGTGACACCGTACAGCGCTACGGCGCCCCGTATCTGCAGATGCATCGGGCGGATCTGCATCGGGTGCTGCTCGACGAATGGCGCAGGCTATCACCCGACGGTGTGCGCTCCGATCGTCGGCTGACCTCGCTCGAGGTCAACAACGCACCGAACTCGCCGGCGCGACTCGTATTCGAGGACGCCGCAGCGAATCGCCACGAAGTTGTCGCGACGGCGGTGATCGCCGCCGATGGTCTGAAGTCGCTGGTTCGCTCGCAGGTGTTCGGTGCCGCGGCGCCCCGATTCGGCGGCTTCGTTGCCTGGCGCGGACTCGTGCCGCTCGCGGCGCTCGATGGCCTGCCATTGAGCCCCGGGTCCAAAGTATTTGCAGGGCCCGGTCGGCTGTTCGTTCGCTACCCCGTGCGTCGGGGTGGCTTGATGAATTACGTCGCGTTTGCGCGCATCGAGCAGTGGCAGCCTGAGGGTTGGTCGCAAACGGGCACCGTGTCGGAAGCGGCGACCTTGTTGCAGGGATTCCATCCAGAGGTGCATGCGATTCTTGCCGCAACGCCCGAGGGGCGCTGCCATAAGTGGGGCTTGTTCGCACGTGAACCGCTGCCCGAATGGACTCGCGGGTGCATCGCGCTGCTCGGTGATGCCGCGCATCCGATGATGCCTTGGTTTGGCCAGGGCGCAGCCTCGGCACTCGAGGATGCCGTGGTTCTGGGACGCTGCGTCATGGATGCCGGGACAATCGCTGATGCCCCGCCGATCGGCACACGACTGGCGGCTGCATTCCGCCGCTACGAGCGCACGCGCCACGCCCGCGTGACGTTGATCCACCACGAATCGGCCGCGGGCGGTGAGCGCTTGTCGGGAATGCAACCCGAGCGACTACGGGACCAGCCGGTACGCAACGAGGATTCGTTAGGTCTTTTTTCCTATGATCCGGTGAGCGAAGCGCTCGCCTGAGCACTCGACATGGTGTGTGCCACGCGGCGGAATTCCTTGAGCACGTGCTCGACCGCCGGACGCGAGGCGTCGGCCTTGCGGTAGATGAGTCCCGCCTGACGCTCGATGTAACCGTCCGGCACCGGCAACACGCGAAGTTCGTCGACCACCGCAGACTCGGCCACAAGGTGCTCGGGCAAAGGACTGAGGAATCGTCCGCTTGCCGCGAGGGAGAGCATCAGGTTGAGCGAGTTGGTACGAAACACATCGCGCGGTACGGGTAAACCCTCAACCGAAAAAAACTTCTCGAAGCTATCCTGCGCGTGCGGCTGATCAGCAATCACCCAACGGCAAGAGGCCAGATCCGCACGCGTCACCTCGCGCCTCGCGGCCAGAGGATGCGCCTTGCCGGTCACGATGCACGAGCGCACCGTGAGCAGGGCTTCCTGCACGAGATCAGGCGAAGCGGCCACCAGCGGGAAGTTGCAGAAGATCAGATCAAGTCGCATGTCGATGAGACGGCGCAGCAACTCCTCGAAGAATGCCTCGTTGATCACGAGTGCCAGACGTGGCTGCGACTGGGAGAGATTCTCGGCGACACGACTCGTGATGTGCGTGGCATATAGTGAGCCGACCCCGACATAGACCGTACCCGAGGTACCCCGCTCGAGCTCGCGCACCTCACGTGTCAGTCGCTGGCAGGCGTTCAGCACGATCTGTGCATGGTGATACAGGGCGAGCCCCGCCTCGGTCGGTGCCACACCACGCGGCTGACGCTCAAGCAACTCGACGCCCAGTAGATCCTCGAGGTTCTTGATGCTGCGGGTGAGCGCCGGCTGGCTGATGGCCACCCGTTCGGCGGCGCGCGACAGGTTGGCGCTGTCGACGACGGCAACGAAATGACGCAACTGGCGCAGTTCCATGGAATGATCGCTGGATGGAAACGTTCGCGATGCAGCGAACGCATGGATTGTGCAACGGAATCAATTGGTTTGGCTACGGTAGGGATGACCAGACTCTGGCCATGAACTGGGACTACATCATCGTTGGCGCAGGCTCGGCCGGATGCGCACTCGCCCATCGGCTCTCGGCGGATCCCTCGATTCGGGTGCTGCTGCTCGAAGCCGGGCCGACCGATCGTTCGCCGTACATCCACGTGCCTGCGGCGCTCATCAAGGCGATCGGCAATCCGCGATACGACTGGTGCCTGCTCGCCGAACCCGATGCCTCACGCCATGGCAAGGTCGACTTGTGGCCGGCCGGTCGTACCCTAGGTGGCTCGAGCTCGATCAACGGCATGCTGTTCGTTCGCGGTGCGCGCAGCGACTATGACGCTTGGGCTGCCGCCGGCAACCCGGGTTGGTCCTTCGACGACGTCCTGCCCTACTTCAAACGCCTCGAGCGATCCGAACTTGGCGAGGACGCCTGGCGGGGTCGCGAAGGGCCGATGCACGTCTCTCGTCTGCGCACACGGCATCCACTCGGCGCCGTGTTCGTCGATGCCGCCCAGGAACTGGGTTTTGCTGCCAATGCCGACTACAACGGCGAGCAGCAGGACGGCGCCGCGGAGCCGCAGGTCACGCAGCATCGAGGCTGGCGGTGGAGCGCTGCTCGGGCGTATCTCGGCACGGCGAAACACCGCCGTAACCTTGAGATTCGCACCGGATTTGCCGTGCAACAGTTGACCTTCGACGGGACGCGCTGCCGCGGGGTAGTGGCGCGCGCCGAAGATGGCTCGACGCACCGCTTCGAACTGTCAGCGGGTGGTGAAGTCGTGCTCAGCTCGGGGTCGCTCGGGTCGCCGAAACTGCTGATGCTCTCGGGCATCGGCCCCGGCGCTGCGCTGCAAGCCCACGGAATCAAAATTCGGGTCGACCGCGCCGCCGTAGGCGGCAACCTGCAAGAACACCCAAACTCGGTCGTGTGCGCCCAGGTTAACCAGCACACCTACAACATGGATGCGACGCCGTGGCGCATGTTGCGCAACGCCGCGTACTGGCTCTTCACCGGGCGCGGCCCCGCCTCGAGCCCGTATCCGCATGCGGTCGCGTTTTTGCGCTCAAGCCCCGACGAGCCCGAACCCGACTTGCAGTTCCTGTTTGGGCCCTTCGCGTTCTCATTCGATGAACGTGGGGTGATTCCGTACCTCGGCCCGGCCGTCTCCATCGTCTTCAACACCTGCCGGCCCGCCACCCGTGGTCGACTGAGCCTGCGCTCAGCCAATCCGGCCGACCCCATCCGCATCGAGCATCGACTCCTCGACCATCCGGACGATCTGCGACGGCAGCTGGTCGGCTGCAAACTCGCGCGCCAGTTGCTCGAAGCGCCGGCCTTTGCCCCCTACATGCGCGGTGAGTTCCTGCCCGGACCTGCGGTGCAGGACGATGCCGCGTGGATAGAGCACATCCGTAAGACGAGCTTTCTCGGCTACCATCCGGTAGGCACCTGTCGCATGGGTTCCGATGCGGAGGCGGTGGTGACACCGCGACTCAGCGTGCGCGGGGTGGAGGGGGTACGAGTGGTCGATGCGTCCATCATGCCGAGTCTCGTCTCGGCCAATACCAACGCTGCCGCAATGATGATCGGCGAGCGCGCGGCGGACCTCATGCTGGCGGATCGTCGGGGACCTGCGGATCGTCGCGGATGAGCGCCCCTGCCACCACAGCAGGCGATCGTCCCTGGCCGAGCGAGGCGTACGGTTGGTACGTGGTGTTCGTGCTCTGCGTCTGCGCGATGGTGGCCTTCATCGACCGGCAGATCATCAATCTGCTGGTGGAGGACATCAAGGCGGACCTGGCGATCTCGGATACGCAGATCAGCCTGCTGCAGGGACTCGCGTTTGCCTTGTTCTATGCCATCGCCGCAGTGCCGCTCGGCCGACTCGCTGATACGGGCAACCGTCGCCGCGTCATCGCCGCCGGCATCGTGGTGTGGACCATGGCTGCTGCGGCCTGTGGCCTCGCCAAAAATTTTCTACAGCTATTCCTCGCGCGCACGGTCGTCGGTGTGGGCGAAGCCACACTCACACCCTCCGGGTTTTCGATGCTCGGCGATCTGTTCCGCTCGCATCGCGTGTCGCTGCCGGTCAGTGTCTTCACGGGTGCGAGCTTCGTCGGCTCGGGCGTGGCGCTGCTCGTAGGCGGCTGGCTGATCGCGCAACTCTCCGCGCTTGATCGAGTGGTATTGCCCCTTTTGGGGGAAATGCGGCCGTGGGAAGCCGCGTTCGTGCTCGGTGCCCTGCCGGGGTTTGTCGTCGTGATCTGGTTCCTGCTGACGGTCCGCGAACCCGAACGGCGTTCGACGGCAGCGACGAGTACCGATGAGAAGCCCTCCCTCGCGGAAGTGATGCAGTTCGTGCGGGCCAACATCGGCGTGTTCGTCGCAGTGTTCTTCGGCATCTCGGTGCTCGCGGCCGTGCAGTTCTGCCTGGGCGCCTGGGTGCCGGCACACTTCATCCGCAATCTCGGCTGGAACGCGTCGCAGGTCGGCTATGCCTACGGACTGATATTTCTTTTCTGCGGCACGGGCGGCGTCATCGCCGGTGGCTGGATCGCCGATCGTCTGCAAGCCCGGGGCATTCGCGATGGGCACCTGCGCACGGCCTGCTATGCGGCGCTTGTCACCGTGCCGTTCGTCATTGCCTTTCCGATGATGCCTAAGGCCGAGTGGGCCGTCGCACTGCTCGCGCCCGCCGTTTTCTTTGGCACCATGCCCTTCGGTGCGGGCCCCGCGCTGATCCCGGTCATCTGCCCCTCGCGCATGCGCGGTCTGCTGGTCGCGATGTACCTGCTGATCGCCAACATCGTCGGACAAGCGGGCGGGCCGCTCGTGGTCGCGCTGTTCACGGACCTCGTGTTCGGCTCCCCTGAACTCGTCAGTCGTTCACTGATGGTGGCGCCGGCGTTGTTGCTGCTGGGTGGCGCCCTGCTCGTACGCTGCGGATTCCGAGGCCTGCGACAACTGCACGCACCATGAATCGTCAACTGCAGGAATACGAACGCTGGCGCGCCGAGCCGCAGCGCTTCTGGCTCGAGGCCGCGCAGGCGCTGCGTTGGACTCGAACACCGACCGTGGGCTGTGATGTTGGCGACGCACCGAACGGGCGCTGGTTTGGCGATGGTGAACTCAACGCCTGCGATAACGCCGTGGACCGGCATGTGGCGGCAGGACGTGGCGAACAGACGGCGCTGATTCATGTCAGCGCCATGACGCATAGCGAACGGCACATCAGTTATGCGCAGTTGCTGGATGAGGTGGCCCGACTCGCTGGCGCGCTGCGTCGTCTCGGCGTCAAAGCAGGCGATCGGGTCATCATCTACATGCCGATGGTGCCCGAGGCCGTATTCGCGATGCTCGCCTGCGCCAGGCTCGGCGCAATCCACTCGGTCGTTTTCGGCGGATTTGCCGCGCGTGAACTTGCCGTACGCATCGACGATGCAAAGCCAACGCTGATCCTCTCGGCTTCGTGTGGCCTCGAACCGGGCCGCGTCGTCGATTATCACGGTCTGCTCTGCAAGGCGATGGAACTTGCGAATCATCAACCGTCGCATTGCGTGATCCTGCAACGTCCGCAAGGGCCAGCCGCCCTGCGCGCGGAAATCGATATCGAGTGGCAGGAGGCGCTGCGCGATGCGCCGTGGGTCGACCCTGTGCCGATGCCAGCCCATGCGCCGCTCTACGTGCTGTATACCTCCGGCACCACCGGTAAGCCGAAGGGCGTTGTGCGCGATACAGGCGGCTATCTCGTCGCGCTCGCCTGGTCGATGCCGAACGTCTACGGCACGAATCCCGGTGACACGTTCTGGGCGGCCTCAGACATCGGCTGGGTCGTCGGCCACTCGTACATCGTCTACGGCCCGCTGTTGCAGGGCTGCGCGAGCATTCTCTATGAGGGAAAGCCGGTCGGCACGCCCGATGCCGGCGCGTATTGGCGGATTGTCGAACGGCACAGGGTCACGGCGCTGTTCACGGCGCCCACCGCAATGCGCGCCATCAAGCGCGAAGATCCGGACGGACACTTCATGCGCGAGTCGCGGCTCGACAGCCTGCGAGCCCTCTTTCTCGCGGGCGAACGTGCGGATCCCGACACGGTGCGCTGGGCCGCGGAGAAACTCGATCGTCCTGTGATCGATCATTGGTGGCAAACGGAGACCGGCTGGCCGATGGTGGCCAATGCACTCGGCCTTGGACTGTTACCGATCAAGCCGGGCAGTCCCACGCGAGCATTGCCGGGTTATCAGATCGAAGTGCTCGACAGCGAAGGCCGTGTGCTGCCGCCCAACACCCAGGGTGAACTCGTCATCAAGCTGCCGCTGCCACCGGGGTGCCTGCCGACGCTGTGGAACGATGCAGCAGGCTTTCATGCAGCGTATCTGCGCGCGCATCCCGGCTATTACACCACCGGCGACGGCGGCCATATCGACGAAGACGGCTACGTGCACGTGATGGGTCGCATTGACGATGTGATCAACGTCGCGGGACATCGACTCTCCACCGGCGAACTGGAACAGGCGCTCGCGGGTCACGCTGCGGTTGCTGAGTGTGCAGTGATCGGCGTCGCCGATGCACTCAAGGGCACTTCACCCGTGGGCCTCGTCGTGCTGAAGGCGGGCATCGGCGTGGCGGCTGGCAGCCCAGCCGCGATAACCCTCGTGGCCGAACTCGTGCGACGCGTACGCGACGAAGTCGGCCCAGTCGCGAGTTTCCAGCGCTGTCACATCGTGGTTCGACTACCCAAGACTCGCAGCGGCAAAGTTCTGCGCGCCACCATGCGCGCTATCGCCGATGGCCGTCCGTTCGATATTCCCGCAACGATCGAAGATCCGGCGGTGATCGATGAGATCCGCGCCGTGCTGGAGAATCCCCCATGATCGATCGCCGTTCCGTGCTGGCCACGCTCGGGGGTGCCGTTGCCGGCAGCCTCGCTACCGACGCAGCACCGCAGGCAAGCGCCGCGACCTCACCCCCGCCCGCTCCGACGCGGACTGACGTGACATTCCTGCGCACCGAAGCGCTGGTGAACGTCGAGCGCGCGCTAGCGGTGATGACGCGCGAGAACATTGATGCCTTTGTGGTCACGCAACCGACCAACGTGTTCTACCTCGGCAATCATTGGCCGAATCTCGATCGCATGGGCTTTCGTCACTCGGTGTTCGTGATCTACCCGCGCGATCCCCAGCGTCCCGTGGCGCTCGTGATGAGCGGCTTTCTGCACTACTACCGCTACGCCGATGATGTCGAGTTGCCAAATCGCATCGTATTTCCCTACACCATGCCCGAGACGGACGGCAGCGCAGCGCCGACGCGAATGCACCGCGTCCTCGATGAATCTTTGCTGAGTGAGCGAGAGATTCATCGACGCAAGACCTCGGCGAGTGCCGAAGCCCCCTCTCCCTCGGCCGATGTTGCGCTGCAACGCGCACTGCAGCACCTCGGGCTCACTCGCGCGCGCATCGCCATCGACGATCCCGCCATCGAGCGCCTGCTGCAAAAGCGTGATTTCGCCGGGACCACGACCCCTGCCGAAGATCATCTTCGGCGGATCCGCTTCGCAAAATCGCCTGCCGAGATCCGCTTGATGCGCATCGCCGCGCAACACAACGTAGATGCCGCCATGGCCATGGTCGCCACGGTACGCACGGCCGGTTCGACGGGCGCGCTGCGCAATCGCTTCTTCTCTGAAGCCACCGCGCGCGGCAATCAACCGGTGTTTATCGTCATCGACGGCTCATCGTCAGAGATTGCCGATGCCCCCATCCGAGACGGGATGGCCTTCAGCATCGACTGCGTGAGCAGCTTCCTGCACTACCATGGCGATTTCGCGCGCACCATTTTCGTGGGCGAACCCCATCGCCTGATGCGCCGCGGCACATCCGCCATCTTCACGGCCTGGCAGGAAGTGCGCAGCCAGCTGCGGCCGGGTATGCGCTTTGTCGATGTGCAGCGCATCGGTCGCGAGTCAATGAAAAAGCAGGGCGCGGACTTCAGTGTGAACTTCACGCCGCACAGCGTGGGCCTCTGGCACAGTGATCATCCGCAACCGAGCGTGGCCGAGGGTCGCAGCGTCGAGGCGCTGGTGCTCGAGAAAAACATGGTGCTCAGCGTCGACTGCCCGATCTTGGACACAGGCATGGGCGGCACCTGTCATCTCGAAGATCTGGTGCTGATCGGCGAGGACGGGGCGACACCGATCCACTCGGTGCCGCCGAATATCCTGACGGTATAGCGCTCGGTCGGTCAGGCCTTGACGGCGTGCCGTATACCGTAACCGCGGATCACCGCCTGTGCGTTGTCTACGATGGTGAAGCCGCGACGGCCGATTTCCTGAGTGAACGGCACCGAGTGGTACTCGAGCGACCAGGGTTCGTTGTTCCAACGATGATCCCACCAGCGACCGTACATCTGACGAGGCGGCATCGCCGTGCCACCCGAGACGAAATCGAGCGGGTAATACACGCCACCCGGCCGAGTGATGCGCTGCACCTCGGCGATGATCTTCAGCGTGACCTCGGCCGGCACCTCGTGGTGCAGCAGGTAACTCGTGACGAGATCGAAGTGGTTATCCGGGAACTGCGTGTCCTCGGCCATGCGCTGCGAGAAATTGACACCGACGCCGAGGCGAACCGCCCGCATGTGGCCATAGCGCAGCATGGGCGCGCCGGCATCGATGCCCCACACTTCGGCATCGGGGAACCGCTCTTTCAGCGCGACGGTCAACTGACCGATGCCGCACCCCATGTCGAGAATGCGGCGAACCTTGCCATCCTTCGGTAACGGCAAACGCTCCGCGGCGCCGAGGTGCGCCTCATCCTGATCGTTCGTGCCGTGCGAGGTGCCGGTATAGAAGCTGTTGGTGCCGTAGTGATACATGTGGCCAGCGAACGGATCGCCGACGTAGCCGCCCGGCTGAATGTGGATCTCGTGCCGCGCATACACGGGAATATCGAGCTTCGGCGCGAACTCGAGCATTCCGGGCCCGGCCTTGTCCGTCGCTTCCATCTCAGAGAGGTAGGCGTCGGCATTTTCGTGGAGGTGCAGTTGCAGCGTCTTCCACATGTAGTACTGGTTATCGAGCCAACTTTTCGAGGCGATGTTGATGCCGGGCTCTGTGTCGACCATCTTGCGCAACTGCTCGACCGTGATCGGCGTGCTCTGGTCGATGCCCTCCCGCTCGAGCACACGCTCGAACGCGGCGAATGAGGCCGCTCGCAGCGACTTGCCCTGAAGGCGGCGAAATCCGCGCGTGAAATCCTGCTGGCTTTCGAGATCCAGCGTGGCGAGCCGCGCCAGCCGACCGTTGTAGCCTCGGGCCTTCGCACCCGCCGCCTTGGCGCCTGCGGCCTTGGCGCCCGAACTGCCGGTTTTCGATGCGGTCGCGGCGACGGCGTCCTCAGGCTTCATTCCCTGAACCAGCGCCAACGAACCCGCGGCGACTCCGAACAACTGACGACGTCCGATCATGGGTGGTCTCCCGAGTTCAAAGGTTGGACCCGACCTGCCGAGCATACCCAAGGCCGGCCGGTTTCAGCCATCGAGGGGCCGCGATGACCGCAGGCTGGGAGGCCGCGGCGAGCGGGTTCACTGCCGCCCTCGATGAAATAGCCCATACAGGACCGGCAATACGAACAGCGTCAACAAGGTCGACGACACGACCCCGCCGATCACGACCGTCGCAAGCGGTCGCTGCACCTCGGCGCCCGCACCAATCGACAGCGCCATCGGCAGAAAGCCGAGGCTGGCCACCAGCGCGGTCATCATGACGGGGCGCAGTCGCGTCACGGCGCCCTCGCGAATGGCCGCGGCCAAAGGCTGCCCGGCGTCGCGAAGCTGCCGGATGAAACTGATCATGACGATGCCATTCAGAACCGCGATGCCGGAGAGCGCCACGAACCCCACCCCAGCCGAAATCGACAACGGCAAATCGCGCAGGATAAGCGCAATGACCCCACCCGTGAGCGCCAGCGGCACTCCCGAGAAGACGATCAGAGTGTCCTTGCCCGAACCAAACGCCATGAACAGCAGACCCAGGATCAGCAGCAACGTCACGGGTACGACGATGGCAAGCCGCTGCGCAGCGGAAGTGAGCTGCTCGAACGTGCCGCCGTAATCGATCCAATACCCAGCCGGCAAGGTCACCCCGGACTCGAGGCGCTGACGCACCTCGGCGATGAACGAGCCGAGATCACGGTCGTTGACGTTGGTGGTCACGACCACACGACGCTTGCCGTCTTCTCGATTGATCTGGTTCGGTCCGACGCGCACTTCGACGGTGGCGAGCTCCCCGAGCGGCACCGCCCGCGGCATCCCATCTGCCCCTGCAACCGGAACCATCAAACCACGCACCGCATCAATGTCACCGCGAATCGAATCCTGCAAGCGCACGACAATCGGCGTGCGCCGATCGCCTTCGTACAGGGTGCCCGCAACGACCCCACCGATCGCCGCACGCACCACGTCCTGCAGGTCGCTGACCGACAGCCCGACACGCGCGATTGCTTCCCGGTCGGGCTCGATCACGAGAACCGGCAAGCCGGTGACTTGCTCGACCTGCGGATCCTCTGCTCCGGGCACGCCAGCCACGATGCTACGGACGCGCTCTGCCAGCTCGAGTCCGACGTCGAGGTCGTCACCAAAAACCTTGATCGCAACGTCGGAGCGTACGCCGGTCATCAACTCGTTGAAGCGCATCTGGATGGGCTGTGTCAGCTCGTAGTTGTTGCCCGGTATCTTGCTGATGACGTCCTGAATGGCTGCGATGACCTCCGCCTGCGACTTGCGGGGATCCGCCCACTCGGCGCGAGGCTTGAAAATGATGAATGTATCTGCCACCGAAGGCGGCATCGGGTCATTGGCGAGATCCGCCGTGCCGATCTTGCTGAACACGTGGTCGACTTCGGGAATGGCTGCGATTCGTCGCTCGAGCTGGCGTTGCATCGCCACGGACTGCGTCAGCGAAGTGCCGGGGATCCGTAGCGCGTGCAGCGCGTAATCGCCCTCATCGAGACTCGGGATAAATTCGCTGCCCATGCGGGTCGTCAGCGCACCCGCAAAAAACACGAGCGCCACCGCAACAGCCACGATCTTGACGCCGCGCGCAATCGCCCAATCGAGAGCCGAGGCATAGCGAGATCGGAGCGTAGGCATGAATGCCCGCTCGCTCTCGACAACCTTGCCCGAGAATCCGATCGCGACCATGGCCGGGACGAATGTCAGCGACAACAACATCGCCGCGGTCAACGCAAACACCACCGTGAAGGCCATCGGATGGAACATGCGGCCTTCGACCCCCTCCAGCGCAAAGATCGGCAGATACACCGCAGTGATGATGCCGATGCCGAAAATGCTTGGGCGGATCACCTCGACCGTTGCCGTGGCCGCCGTGTCGAGTCTTTCCTCGCGACTCAGAGATCGACCCAGTTGCTGCTGCGCCAGACCGAAACGTCGCAAACAATTTTCGATGATGATCACAGCGCCATCGACAATCAGGCCGAAGTCGAGCGCTCCAAGACTCATGAGATTGCCGGAGATACCAGCCCGCAGCATCCCCGTCGCAGTCAGCAACATCGACAGCGGAATCACCGCCGCGGTGATCAGCGCCGCGCGAATATTGCCGAGCAGCAGAAACAGCACCGCGATGACGAGCAGCGCCCCTTCGGCGAGCGAGGTGGCCACCGTACGAATCGTGAGATTAACGAGATTCGTCCGATCGTAGGTCGCCGTCAGCACCACGCCCTTGGGAAGTGAGGGCTGAATGCTGGCGATGCGCTCCCGCACGGCATTGGCCACCTCGCGACTGTTCTCGCCGGTGAGCATGATCACCGTACCCAGCACGACTTCTTCGCCGTCCTCGGTCCCGGCACCAGTCCTGAGTTCACGCCCTTCCTCAACCGCGGCGACGTCCCTGACACGGATGACGACGCCGTTTCGACTGACCACGGGGATAGCGCCGATTTCTTCGAGGTTTCGCACCTGCCCCGGCACGCGCACCAGGTAGATTTCACCACTGCGTTCGATATAACCCGCGCCGATGTTAGCGTTGTTCCGTTCGACGGCTCGGATAAGTTCGTCGAGCGTGATCTGCAGCGAGCCGAGGCGACGCAGATCCGGCGCCACCTGCACCTCGCGCACGAAACCTCCGACCGTGTTGACCTCGACTACGCCTTTGACCGTGCGCAGCTGCGGCTTGATGATCCAGTCGTTGGCCGTACGCAGCTCCGTAGGAGTCAGCCCCGACCCCGGCGCAGCCTCGACGGTGTACATGAATATCTCGCCCAGACCGGTGGCGATCGGGCCCATCGAGGCTTCGACGCCCGCAGGCAGCTGGGACGACGCGCCCTGCAATCGCTCCGCGATCTGCTGTCGCGCCCAGTAGATGTCAGTACCGTCCTCGAAGCCGATGGTCAACTGCGACAGACCGTAACGTGACAGCGAGCGCGTGTAGGCAACATCGGTTAAGCCCGCAAGCGCGGTTTCGATCGGGTAAGTGATCCGCTGTTCGACCTCGAGCGGCGAGTATCCCGGCGCCTCGGTGTTGATCTGGACCTGCACGTCCGTGATGTCGGGGACGGCATCGATCGGCAGCCGCAACAGACTGACAACCCCAAGACCTGCAAGCAGCAGCGTCGCCGCAAGCATCACCCAGCGATGCCGAATCGAATACCGAACGATCGTTTCGAGCATCACTCAGTCCTAGTGATCGTGTGTCGCGCCGGATTTTTCGATATCGGCCTTGATCAGATAACTCTGGCCGACCACCACCACGTCACCCACCTCCACGCCGTCGAGGATCTCTACAGAGCGTCGATCTCGCCGACCGATCTTCACGGGCCGCACCTCGTACACGTCGCCGACCTGAACGAACACGACGTCCATGTCGCGCCAGGTTTGCAACGCCTCGACCGGCACCGCGCGCGGCACCTCGGTGCGCGACAACTCGACCTCGGCCTGAACGGCTGCGCCGGGCCGCCACAATCCATCCTCGTTTTTGATCACCGCTTGGGCGATCACGCTCTGCGTGGCTACGTCGACGTCGGGCAACAATCGACTGAGTTGGGTCTCGACGCTGCGATCGTCGGTCAGGCGCTGCACGCGCACTCGTGAGCCCGCTCGAACACGCTGTGCCATCTTGCCGAACACGCGCAGATCGACCTGGAGGCTGTCGGTGTTGGCTATTTCGAATAGCGGCGTATCCGCAACCGCTGCGCCGACCACGGCATCATGCCGGATCAACGTGCCCGAAATCGGTGCTGTCAGCGCGTAGGTCGACAGGCTCGCATTGCTTTCGATCGTGGCGAGCACGCTGCCCGCCGCAACGCGATCCCCGGCCCGCACCCTGACCGTCTTGACGACACCCGGAAACCTCGCGATGACTTTAGCGCTGGCCGATTCGCGCGGCCGGATGACACCGGGCGCCTCCACGGTCTCGAAAACAACGCCTCGGGCGAGCGGGGCTGTGACGATGCCGGCCTCCTTGGCCGTTGCCGGGTCGATGGTCACGCGACCCTCGAACGCATCGAATGACCACGAGAGATCCCGACCGGCCACACGGGCGATGACCTTGATCGAAAAACTATGCGGTTCGCGTACGCCCACGGTGCCGGCGAAAGCCTCATCGCGAGTCACGAGTTCGAAGATCTCAGACTCACCACCCAGGCGCTCGGTTCGAACCGAAAGCCGCTCGACCGCGGCATTCGCAGGCTTATCGCCCCGCGTGACCCAGGCGACGAAGCGAGGAGAGTTACGCGGTTCATCGACGATCCGAAGTTCCACCGTCACATCGCCTTCGGTCAACAAGCGGCCCCCGTTTGGCCCCTCCGGTTCGTCCGCGTGGTCGTGCCCACCATGTCCGTGCGCATCATGGCTGTGATCGTCGTGCGCAGGCGCAGAACCCGATGACCCGCCGCATGCGCCGAGCAACACGCTGCACAACGCCATCACTGCTACCGTCACACGCATGGACTCACTCCGTTTCATCGCTCGGTAATCACAGGCTCGGCCGTCAGGCGCTGGATCTCGATCATCGATCGACGCCACTCGAGTTTGGCCTCGAGCGCGGCTTCGCCAGCCGATCGAACGGCACTCTGAACTTCCGACCACTCGACGTACGTGAGCGCCCCAGCGACATAGGCACGCTCGGCGCTCTCTGCAGCCTTGCGCAGTCGAGGCAGGATCTCCGACTCGAGCGCAGTCACACGCTCGACGGCTGAGTTCGCCCGCGACCATGCCTCGAGCAATGCTGCTTCCAGCTGCGCCTCAACAGATTCACGCTCGAGTTCAAGAGCCGCCCGCTCGGCACGCGCCGCGGAGCGCTCGAGTGCGGCACGACGCGACACTCCAAGCGGGATGCTGGCTCCAGCGACCAGCGCGACGTCACCCGACCCCGCCAGATGCCGAACGCCCAGCTCCCAATCGATGTCGGCCGACGCATCGGCCACCGCCAGCCGCACCCGCGCATCGCGTATGCGGCTCTCCGTTGCAAAGCGCGCCAGCTCGGGCGAGGACGGCAAGGCCTTGCGGAAATCCTCGTAGGCGGGCAGCGGCGGCACCGCCGAAGGCAGAGGCACTGCCTCGAACGTTGCACCCGAACGATCACTCCACATCAGGGCGAGCTTGCGTGCGGCTGCAATTGCTGCGGCGCGGGTCGCGGCTAGAGCGGCTTTCGTCGCCGCAACATCCGCCTCGGCCTTCAGCGCCATGGCTTCCGGGGCGGCACCGATGGCGAAACGCTTGCGCGCCGCCTCTGCCATGCGCTCGCGCTGAGCCAGTTCTGCCTCGAGCAAGGGCTGACGCGCCTGCCACCCCACGACATCAAGGTATCGGCGGGCTGTCTCCGCGAGCACATCGAACTGCATCGCCGAGCGCTCAACACCCAAAGCATCGAATCGTGCCGCCGCCATGGCGCGCCGCGCGTCGCGCTTGCCGCCTCGTTCGATCAGGCCGGCCAGGGTCAGGGTGCTCTCGGCGGAGTCGAAGCCGCGGTAGTCCCCGGACCCCAGCACGTTTTCGATCGAGAGCCCGAGCGACATTTCCGGGCGCAGGTTTGCGACAGCGCCCTCGGCTTCAAGGGCCTCGCCGCGCAAGGCAAAGCCTCGCAACTCGGGGTGAGACGCAATGACCTTGGCCAACGCCGCATCCAGCGTCAACGGAGCGGCGTACACCGCGGAACTCAACCACAGCAGAACCGCGACAATCGTGCAGGTTCGGCGATATCGCTTCGGATCAGGGCGGGTTGGCATCATCGCGCGGAACGGCGCCTCGGCAGGGCTCATTAAGTCGTCCAAAAATATACCAGAGCAGCTGATCGCACGCCGTGCGATCCCGAGGCCTCTCAACATCGAGAGCCGGCTGCGTTACAGTGTGACATGGCTTTTTATCGCTTCGCTCTGGCCGCTCTGATGGCCGTAAGCGCAGTCCACGATGTGGCTGCCGAAATCAGCCCTGCGCACTCGCCGGTCGGCCGATGGCACACCATCGACGACAAGGACGGCAAGCCGCGCGGCATCATCGAAATCGTCGAAAACAATGGCACCTTCGAAGGACGCATCGCGGGTACTCTGCGTCCGAACGAATCCAACCAAGCCACCTGCGAGCGCTGCCCGGACGAACGTCGCGGCAAGAAGATGATGGGCCTCGCCATTCTCACCGGACTCAAGCAACAGGGTCAGGGTACTTCGGCCGTCTGGACGGGTGGCAAGATCCTCGATCCCGACAGCGGCAAGATCTACGACGTCAAGCTCGAACTCGCTGACGGCGGGCGCACACTGAACGTACGCGGATATCTGGGCATCGCACTGCTCGGTCGCACGCAGCGCTGGAAACGCGCACCCTGAACCATGAGACGCCCTGCATTATGAGTAAAGCACGGCACCTGCTCTTCCTGCTGCCGGTGACGCTGCCCTTTGCCAGCTATGCTTTGGTTGCGCGCAGCGGCGCCTGGGATGCCGCGGCGTTCATCGTTCCCGTCTGGTACTTCATTCTGATTCCGCTGCTCGATGCACTGATCGGTCGGAATACGACGAACCCCTCCGCGAGTGACGAGACGGCGCTTGCCGAGGACCGTTACTACCGCTGGCTGCCCCTGGTGTGCCTGCCGCTCTACACAGCGGTGTTGCTGTTTGGCGCTTGGGCGTTGGCGGTAGCGCCATTCTCTTGGGTAGGCGCCTTGGGGTGGGTCGTCTCGATCGGACTCGTCGGCGGTGCAGTGGCCATCAATCCGGCACACGAACTCATTCACAAGCAAACCCGCCTCGAACGTCGCGCCGGCGGACTGCTGCTGGCGAGCGTGAGTTACGGCGGCTTCAAGATCGAGCACTTGCTCGGGCATCACGTGCATGTGGCGACACCCAAGGACGGCTCGACGGCCCGACTCGGGGAATCAGTCTACGGCTTCATACTGCGCGCCCTGTGGCGCAATCCGCTGCGTGCGCTCGAACTGGAGCGCGAGAGTCACGCGCGCAGGCAACACGCATCGCGCCGTCAGCAATCATGGAGTCTGCTGCGCAGCGAACTTGTCGGCTGGTATCTCGCGTCGGTGGGCTTCGCACTGATCTGCGTGCTGGTGGTGATGCAGTCTACCGATGCGCCTTGGTGGCTGGGGCTCGTGTACTTCGTTGGCCAGAGCCTGATCGCGATCAGCCTGCTCGAGATCATCAATTACGTCGAGCATTATGGGCTGCTGCGTCGCACGATCACCGAGGGCGCTCGCGCGGGACAGCCCGAGCGTGTCGATGTCACGCACTCCTGGAACTCAAGCTACGCATTCACTAACCTGCTGCTGTTCCAACTGCAGCGGCACAGCGACCATCATGCGCATCCGACGCGGCGCTACCCCTTGCTGCGTCACTTTGATGAGAGCCCGCAGTTGCCGGCGGGCTACGCCACGATGGTGGTGCTCGCCGCGATACCGCCCCTGTGGCGGCGGGTCATGGACCCGCGGGTGGCTGCCTACCGCGCCGAGCCGCTTTCGGGCTGACGACAACCCTATTTCACTGTAGCGTCACAGTTGTCGTGAACGACACTTTGTCGTAGTCGGTCACATAGCACTCCACCGTCATCGTCCAGTCACCCGGAATCAAGGTCGCGCCGATCATGGCATGCCACATGCCATTGCCGACGGGTTCGCCCTTCACTCGAACGTCGTTGATGCCGGCTGACTCCAGGGCCACAGCAACTTCGAGTGCGACGGCGGTGTTGATGACATTGCCAGCGGGATCCTTGATGGTGGCCATCAGCATGTTCTCCCCCACCTTGGCCGGTGAGAGTTCGATTTCGGCCGAGTGTCCCGACGCACTCGTCAGGGTCCGCTTGATGAGTCCGCCGGGCACAGTCGCCATGGTGCCCGGACGCCCTTCGCTCCCTGCGGCAACAAGCGCTCGGGGAGGTGTCGTGATCGTCAGTGCCGATGCGGCACCGAGCACTACGAGATAAAGCAGCAGCTCTATTCGAATAGTTCGACGAATGCCGCGCGCAGCTCCATCGCTGCCGTCGGCGAGCTTCGGAGTCAAAGCGACTTTGTTATATGCCGCGACGAAGATGATCACCCACACCAGCGCCACTTTGGCGAGCAACACGTTGCCGTAATCATTGTCGAATAGACGCGCCGGCGACCCCAATTGTTTGAGCGAAATGGCAACACCGCTTAACAGCACGATAATCACGGCCGGTACGGCGAACACCGAGAATCGTTGCATCAATCGTCCAGCGTCCGCAGCAGGTAACACCGCGGCGCTGCGCTGCAGCGGCCACAATGCCGCCAACCAGAACGCCGTCGCCGCCAGGTGCAGTGCGACGATCGGAGCCATCAACCAGGCAGGCGGGGCCGTTGCCGCATGACCGGTCACCAGGAAAGAACCGATCGCCAGCGCAGCACCGATCGCCAGCATGGCTGGGCGTCGGTCCGCGCCAGGTCGAAAGCCGGACCACAGCAACAGCATGGCCAGAACACCGAGCACGGCACTGCCGGTCAGAGTGCTGTCGAGTCCCGAGCGCCAGGCCGCCGCAGACCACAGCGCATCGAATCCGCCGAGCTGCATGTCTGCACCACCCAGACCAATCGACAATACATACGTGACGAGGGTGATCACGGCGGCGAGTCGCGCCTTCGCTGCCGTCTGATCACGCAGTGCGCCATCTATCCCTAAAACGAGGAGAAAAATTGCGGCGCCCGCCGTCCACAGCATACCGGCGTATAGGATCCAGCGATTGAGGGCAACAGCCACGGCCCAGGGCGATCGGGCGCCTGCCTCGCTCTGCGTGGCGATGGTCTTCATCGGTTCGCCGACGGAGAAGCCGAACGTGGCGCCGACCGGATGCGTGTCAGCGGAGATGACTCGATAGGTCAGCACGTAGGTCCCATTCGGCAAGGTGTCGCCGAGCGGCAGGACCATCTTCGTCCCGTCCAATCGGATCTCGCCCGGATTGCCTACCTCCCTGCCCTTCTCATCGAGGACTTTGAAAAAGATTGGCCCGACACCTTCGTTGAAGTTCGCAACGACCTCGACCGGGGGCTGCATCAGCATCTCGCCGGGTTTCGGCGAGGAGTCAAGCAAAACGGCGTGGGAATGACTCGGCATCGAAAGCAGCGCAAGCCCTGCCGCGACACATAACTTCAGCCAACGTCCGATCATTCGATTGCGCATGCAGCACCCAGGATGTGAGTTACAGCCTTATTTCTTTGGACCCGGCGTGGCAAACGGATACTGCGGTCGCGTTGGCTTCTCGATGATCACGAACGCGGACGGCGTAGCCGTTGCCGTCATGAACTTCAGCAGCTTTTCGGGCAGCCCCGGGGTCTTGGCCTCGAGCGGCTCAGTCGGCAGATCAACGTAGCGCTCCTCGCCTTTCTCGCAGACGTTGACCGAGCGGAAGAAAATAATCTTGCCCGGCGTATTCGGCACGAGGCCGCGGAAGCGGAAACCCTCGAATCGTCCCGAGGCGGGCAACACACTTCGCGGGTTCTTCCAGATGATCTCATCGACCGTCTCGGTCAGGATGTTGCCGCCTTCGCCGGGTATGGGCTTGGGCAGTTTGCGCATCTTTACGTCGATCACCCAATCACGATTATGCTCAACGGAAACTCGCATCAGCCCCTCAGGTATCTTCAGGCGAAACTCCTTGACGGGCGAACTCTGGCATCCGTGGGTGACGCGGATCTCGAAGTCTTTCATGTAGCCCGCGGGCGCGTAGTATTCCGTCATCGAATTATGGGCGAGCGCGACAGAGACCGCCGTCGTCGCCAGTGCCGCGATCAGTAGCGTTTTCATTGTTTTCATATCATCTCTCCTGCATCGTTTTCAGGTATTCGTCTTCGAGTTCGCGATGACCTATGTCCCGCGCCTTGAACTCTCTGCGCAACTGCCCATCGCGCATGATACCGATACGAGTACCGGTTTCGCGCGCCCGGAACAGATCATGGGTCGCCATCAGGATGGCGGCGCCGCGCTCAGCCATCGCAGCAATCTGCTCGGAAAATTCATTGCTGGCCTTGGGGTCGAGGCCCGAGGTAGGCTCGTCCAGTAATAGTGCTGCCGCATCGCGCGCAATCGCGATGGCGATACCCACTTTCTGTCGCATGCCTTTCGAGTAGGTACCGAGCGGTCGCTCGTGGGCACTCGCCGCTAAGCCGGCTTGCGCCAGAAATCCGCGAAGCGCTTCGGTGGCATGTCGCTGCCCGGATAACCGAGCGAAATAGTCGAGGTTTTCGAGACCCGTCAACGCTCCGTATAACGTCACGGTCTCCGGGATGTAGGCAATACGTCTACGCGCTGCAATCGGATCGTTGACGACGTCGATTGAATCGACGCGGGCCGTCCCCGCAGTCGGCGCGACGAACCCGAGAAAGATATTCAGTGTCGTGGTCTTGCCGGCACCATTGGCGCCCAATAAGCAATAGATTTCGCCGGGATCGACACGCAAGTCCAATTGACGAAGCGCCTGGACCTCACCGTACGTTTTGCTTAATCCGCTGGCTTCGAGCATGTCATCTCTCCTGCGGAGCGTGCCGATCTCGCCCGGTCACGGCCAATGCACCGAGCCGTCGCGTGCAGAGTGCCAACAATGCCGATGCCAGCACCAGCAGCGCAACCATGGGCATCACGGCGGCAACCAACGCCTCACCGCCGCCGAGACGTGGCGAAACAAAGAGCGGTAGGCGGGCGAAGTCTTCTTTCTCCAAAGCGGTGCCACGCTCGATTCGCGTGACGAAAAAATCCTTCCAGCGCCCGTGGAATTCGGTCGTGGCGGCGCGAAACTCGGCGTGAACCCGACCGTCCGTCCCTGACAGTCCGGTTAAAGTCTGGAACGTCAACGTGCCTGGGGAGAGATACTTGAGCAGCCCAACAATTCGTCGTTGATCGTTGGCGGTGTCGGCAAATCGCTCGAGCAGCGGCGCCACGGCCTGCTCGATCCCCGCCTCGGACCGTGCCACGGTTTGATAGTACGCCTGACGATCCATCTCGCCCTTGATGTCGGGATGATCGAAGAACCACTGCTCCCGTTCGCTCGCGATCTGCTTGTCAGCTTGCTCGGTCGCCTCACGCAATGCAGCCGTCAGCTCGACTCGCGACGGTGGCGGTACGACGCTGCTTGCACCGACATTGGTCAAGGCCGGTGTCAGCACGACAAGCAAAAGCCATGCGCCGGCGCACTGCATCGCCGCGGATTCCGTAGTGCTCGCGCGCAGACTAATCCACAGCGCCAACGCCGCCCAAAACAGCAGGTACACCGTGGCGACCAGCAACCATCCCGTGATCACCCAGGCCGTCGTCGCCGTCCAAGAGGTCTCCGCGACGGCCGCCGCCAGCACGATCGATATCCAGCAGGAAACGCTCAGCACAAGCACGCGCGCACACCATTTGTGCCAGACGAAGCGGGCGGGACTTGCACCGGCCACAGCAGCGAGTGCCAGAACACCGCGCTCCCGCTCACCCACCACCACATCGAACAACACACCAATCACCAGAAGCGGCAACACCCATATCACGAGGAAGACGACATCGAAACTGCCGACCGTGAAGCGCAATGCATTGTCGGGATCGGTGCGCGTCAGAAAGTGGTAGGCCCCGCGCGCCGTGACGAAATAGGTGTCCGCCAAGAGATCGCCCTGACCGATCGCCAAGGCCTCAAGCGCCGTCTGCGCCTTCACGACCGGTACCGATAGAACACTGAACGCGACGGCGCCAGCAGAGCGGGCCGTGTCGCTGCCGGCCGCCGCCTGATTGGCGAGTGACTCGACGAGCTGACGGTACTCCTGCAGTGCTGCATCGGCAGTGGCCCGACGATCATCGATCGATACGCGACCCACAAACCCGGCGGCCACGACGGTCACCATGAATCCGAGTAAAACCCCGGCGACGATGCCCTCGCGACGAAGCAGATTGAACTCGGCTGCAAGCAGATCCCAGCTGCGCATTAGAGAGTCCGCCCCAGACGGCGACACGCTCCCCACGACAGCGCAGCGAGCAGCAGACTCCAGATCACGAGCACCATCAGCGGCGCACCGCATCGCGCGAGGCTTCGCGACAAGGACTCGGGTTCGAACTGATACTCACCCGCGGCCTTCCACAGCGCCGCGCTCGAACGATATCCGGTCTCTCCCGTGCGGGAGTTCAGCGTGAGATCGCGATTAAGGGTTGTCATCAAGCGCCTGCGGAAAACTTCAGCACCATCTGCAAACTGACGCTGATGCCCGATGCTGGTTCCTGCGATCTCCTGCGAGACCAGCATCAAAGCCATGCGCGGCGACAGCAAGCTAGCTGACTCGAATACGTCTACTTGCCGATCGATGGCCTCGTTGAGGGCAGCGAAATTGCGATCGTAAACAGCATCGGAGATCTCATCTTGAATACCAAAAATAATGCCCTGGATATTGATCGGTAAGGCCGCATCCGAATCCACCTTGTACAGCTGATACAGCTGCTGTCGACGCTTCTCGATCCGTTCTGCCGGTGTTTCGCCATCGATGCCTGCGGCAATTCCTTCGTCAATCGCACGCAGCACTGCGTCTGCGGATGGCGTCGGTGACAGCAACCGTCCAAGATCTGCAGCCACACGGGGCACGATGAAGTTGCCCGCGGCCCAGATCACGAGCAAGGTCAGCAGGGCTCCACGCGCCGTTTTTGCGACGGCCGACACCCACAGCGACAGACCCAGCATCAGCGCCACAAACCACAGGTACACCGCGCCGAGCACTGCGGCGTGGGCAAGCCATGCAGTCCCCGAGGCAATCACGAGCAAAACGATGCCGACGATCAGCAGCGGTGCGAGCAGGTACAACACTGCCCCGCCCAAGCCGATAAATTTGCCTATCAGCAATTGCGCGCCGGTGACTCCGGTAGACATGACCTGCCGCAACGTACCGCTCTCTCGTTCACCGGCCAAGGCAGGGTAAGCCAACAGCACGATGCCGAGTGGCAGCAATACTTGCAGGATGAACGCCAGCGACAACTCGCCAAACTGAAGCAAAGGCGGCAGGTCGTCAGCCGGCCGACCCGTCGCGAAATTGCGTCGATGGGCCTCTAGCCAGATCGATACGCCTTCGAAAGCCTGCACTCCAGGATCGAAAAACGCGAGCGGCAACGCGGGTCGGAAGGCGTACTGTCCATAGTGCGCAGCAGAATGCGGATTCTTGTCGCCCTGCTCCATCCACTGCGCTGCGACCTCGCGCTGTGCCCTTATTCGCTCCTCAGACAGCGCGTTGTAACGCTGCGCCGCAAGTAGTAGTGCGGCAAGCGCCAGAAATACGAATACACCCGCTACGAGTCGCATGCGACCATCGCGCAACGTCTGGCGAAACTCCTTGCGGGCGATGTCGCGAATCAAACGTCGACTCGCTCGAAGATCTCGACCAGAAAGCCGTTGGGCGCCATCACTGTGGCGGCGATCACTCGACCGAATCTTGGATCCTCGTGACGTAGCGGCTCCGCATGAACCTGCGCCCCGTGCAGCCTCGCTCGCTTCATCACAACATCAACGGAGCGCACCGGGAAACTCCAACCGGCGAGACCTCGATTAGGAGGTCGTGGCGGCACGCCGGAGGTCGGCTGGCGATCCGCAGGCGCGTACTCGACTAACCCCAAGTTTCCGGTCCGCGCACCGAGCGCATGCAACGTGACGTAGCGGAATCGTGGCGAGAAGTTGCTCCACTCGCGACTCGTCCGACGCTCGTAGTCGAGCACTTGTGTAAAGAAGTGTTCCATTTCCGGCACGTTCTCGACGATCAGACTCGAGTAGGCAGGACCGCCCACGCCCGAGTCAGGATCGACGCTACCGTTTTGCGGTAACCCGCCGCCGCGCGATAGCGCAACAAGTCGGGTGTTATCTACGACTTCGTAGCTCGCCTCGTTGATCGGGTACGGGCGACCGTCTCGCAACTGCAACTCGTAGCGATTGATCGCGGGTAGAGTGCGGCGAAAGCCGAGCTCGATCATCCGCTCGTCAACCTGCTCGATCGCCTTCATCGGAAACCCGAGCGCGTAGGGCCCGGTCTCCTCACGCGCGTAGGTATTGCGAATTCGTGGCGTATCGCGATCTGGAATGATCACCAACACCTTGATGGCGTCGGGCACGCGAACGCGCTCCATCACGCACAGTTGGTAGCCGAGATCCGCGGGTAAGCCCCACAGCGCGCGTTGCATCTCGACCGCACGCGTATCCGAAACGAACGGCCCGCGCACGGTCAACCCAAGCCCATTGGCATAAGCCCGCTGCAGCGTGGCCAGATCTCGCGTCACCACAATGGCCCCGGCCAGCGGACCGGTAAGCGCTCCGGATCCATCGGCAATAGGGTCCATGGGGTCGTTGGGTAACAACATGATTTTTCCCCCGTCAGCACGATCGATGATCGCGGATTATGATGGCGGTCAAATTGGGCTGATCGGGGAGATCCGCGTGGCGGACATTTTCAGAGGGTGTCGTAAGGGCCTGCTGTGTCTGACGCTTTTCTTTGGGCTTGCGACGATCACGGCCGCAGCGCCCCCAACGCCCGAAAAGGGCGGCAGTGAGCGCGTTCTCATACTCGGCGGTACCGGCCAGCTCGGCCGCGCGATACTGTCAGAGCTCTCCGCCACCAATGCCCAGGTGAGCGTACTCGCACGCGCGAATTCCGACCGCACCAGCGTCGAGGCACTCTGGCCCGATCGGTCTCGGCTGCAGTGGCTGACGGGCGATCTGCTGAACGCCGAGGAAATCGATCGCGCACTGGCGGGGCACCGGTTCGACGTGGTCATCAACACGGTACGGGTCGAGGATGGCGACATCCATTTTTATGAAAAGATCATGCCGCCACTGCTGCGTAACGCCCAACGGGCCGGCGTGCGCCAGTTCATTCACCACGGTGCGGTAGGGGCTGGGCGCAACGTCGAGAAATTCCAAAATCTCGGCTGGGAGCGTGTGCCGGGAATCTTCGATCGCTTGAAGGATCAGGGCATCGGCGAAGATTTACTGCGCGGCAGCGGCGTTCCCTACACCATCATTCGCAATGCTCGGCTCTATCCGCCCGAGGCGCCAGCAACAGGGAAAGCGGCTCTGACTGAGGACGACTCGATCATCACGCCCATGACCCGCGCAGATCTGGCAAAACTCACCCTGTCCTGCGTTGCGAACACGGCCTGCCTGAACAAGACCTTTCACGTGCAGGATGCATCGCTGCCTTGGCCGATGCGCAGACCCTAGGCTTGGCCAACGCGGCTGACACTGCACCTTTGCGCGGAAAGGTGCTATTAATCGGCCATAACCGTACCTGCCGGGGAGGCATCGACGATGGCTGCAATCAACGTCAATGGCAAGGCTCTCGAGACGGATGCCGCGCCCGACACGCCGCTGCTCTGGGTCCTGCGTGACCATCTCGGACTGACCGGCACGAAATTCGGTTGCGGAGCGGCGCTCTGCGGCGCCTGTACGGTGCATATCGACAGCGAACCCGCCCGCTCCTGCCAGGTTGCACTCGCCGATGTGGGCACACGACGAATTACGACCATAGAAGGGTTGTCGGCCGATCGCTCGCACGCAGTGCAGAAAGCCTGGCTCGAACTCGATGTGCCACAGTGCGGCTACTGCCAGTCAGGGCAACTGATGTCAGCCGCCGCTCTGCTCGCACAAAACCCCTCGCCCACCGACGCCGATATCGATACCGCGATGGCTGGCAACATCTGTCGCTGCGGCACCTACACCCGCATCCGCAAGGCTGTGCATCGCGCCGCGGAACTGCTCCAGAAGGAGAACGCGTGATGAACGCTGAAGCCAATTCGCTCACCCACAACACGCGTCGCGACTTTCTGAAACTCGGAGTACTGGCCGGCGGCGGTCTGGTGCTCGGCATCGGACTCAGTGGCTGCAGCAAACCTACGGCGATCGGTGCTGGCGGACATCCCGTCGCCTGGCTGCGCATCGCCGGTGACAACACCATCACGGTGCTTGTCGATAAATCCGAGATGGGTCAGGGCGTGTACACCGCGCTCACGCAATTGCTCGCCGAGGAACTCGGAGTAGCTCTTGAGGCGATCCGCGTCGAGGCGGCACCCGTCGGTGCTGTCTACACCAACAACCTGCTCGGCGCACAGATCACCGGCGGCAGCACCAGCGTGCGTGACGGCTGGGAGAAGCTGCGCAAGGCGGGCGCGCAGGCGCGCAGTATGCTCGTGCAGGCGGCAGCCGCTCAGTGGGGCGTCGGAGCGGACACGCTCAAGGTCGACTCGGGTGCGGTGTTCAACGGTCGCAAGCGTCTGACCTTCGGCGAGCTTGCCGAAGCGGCAGCCAAGCTGCCGGTGCCGACCGAGGTCACGTTGAAACCCGCCAAAGAATTCACGCTGGTCGGCAAGCCCGCCAAACGCCTCGACACCGCGAGCAAGCTCGACGGTAGTGCCATCTACGGCATCGACGTGAAGCTCCCGGGCATGCTGCACGGCGCCTTTGCGCAGTGCCCGACCCTCGGCGGCAAACTCGCGAGCTTCGATGCGGTGCAAGCGAAGACCATGCCCGGCGTGAAGGACGTCGTCGGCACCGATAACGGGGTCGTGGTGATCGCCGATCACTACTGGCAGGCCTATAAGGCGCTCGGCGCCGTGAAGATCAAATGGGACGCCGGCGCCAACGCCTCGCTCGACAACGACGCCATCCGCGCGCGGCTACGCAAAGCGGCGAACCGCAACGGCCGCTCAGTCCGCAACGATGGCAACGCCGCCGCGGCGCTGAAGGGGGCGGCTAAAGTCGTTCGTGCCACGTACGAACTGCCGATGTTGGCGCACGCCACACTCGAGCCGCAGTGCTGCACCGCCGATGTGCGCGTCGACTCGGCTGACGTCTACGCACCGACGCAGACCCAGACGATCGCACAAGCCACGGCCGCCGCCGTCGTAGGTCTGAAGCCGGAGCAGGTCAAGATCCACACCACCCTGCTCGGTGGCGGTTTCGGCCGGCGGCTCGAGGTCGATTTCATTGGTGCAGCCATGGTTGCCTCAAAAGCCGTCGGCAAGCCCGTGAAGGTGATCTGGAGTCGCGAGCAGGATATGACTCACGACACCTACCGCCCGCCGGCTTTCGACACGGTCGCAGGCGGCCTCGATGCCTCAGGCAAGCTCGTCGCATGGAAGCTTGATTTGACGGGGCCCTCGATAACGGCGCGCATGTTTCCACCGGTGGTGGAGACCGCCATCGATCCGTTCGCCATCGAGGCGGCGTCCAACTATCCCTACGATGTGCCCCACATCGCCGTGAACTACAACCGCGAGGAAATCGGCATTGATGTCGGTTACTGGCGCTCGGTGAGCCACGCGCTCAACTGCTTCGTCGCCGAGAGTTTCATGGACGAGCTCGCGAGCGCAGCGGGCAAGGATCCTTACGCGTTTCGCGCTGCGATGCTGGATAAGCAACCGCGCTTCAAGCGCGTGCTCGACGAAGCGGCGAGCCGCGCCGGCTGGGGCAAGGCGCCTGCGGGCCACTATCAGGGCATCGCGCTTATGGAAGGCTACGGTACCTACATGGCGCAGGTCGCCGAAGTGTCCATGAAGGACGGCACGCTCACCATCCACCGCATCACTTGCGCAGTCGACTGCGGCCAGATGGTGAATCCCAACATCGTCGATCAGCAGATTGAGGGCAGCATCCTCTTCGGCTTGACCGCAGCGCTCTGGGGCGATATCACACTCGTGCGCGGCGAAGTACAGCAACGCAATTTCGACACCTATCGCATGCTGCGTCTGCCCGAAGCCCCCCGCATCGATGTGCACCTGCTCGAGAGTGGCGAAGCGCCGGGCGGTGTCGGCGAGCCTGGCACGGCGGTGGTCGGCCCGGCGTTGGCTAACGCCATCTTTGCCGCGACCGGCAAGCGCCTGCGTTCACTGCCGATCGCGAAGCAAGGCATCGTCACGGTTTAGGCAGACAAAGCACTCGTGCGACGACTCCTCATCACTCGCCACGCAGCCGTCGATGGAGCCGGGTTGCGAGACGCGCTGGACCCGTACCGCCCAAGGCTTTCTCGGCGTCATCGATCCAGCTACGTGCATCATCACCGGCAAACGCGGCGATCAGCGTCGCATCGAAGGCCAAACGCTTTTTAATAAAGAAGGCGTGGGACAACTTGAGCGAGGCTACGATCTGACAGGGAAACTGCTCTTCGGCAATCCCACCGGCGAGTTGTATGTCTGGCCGCGCGTCAAGCGCTAGCGACTGTCCCGGCGGCGAGAGCCACCTCTCTCACGCGTTTCGCCCCCAGCGGCGTACGGCGAACCGTTGCATCGCAGGTCGCACACGCAGAAAGCCGCGATACATCAACTCGAGTAGCGCAGGGATACCAGGCAATGCGCCAAGCCGCGCCAGCCATCGCCAGTAGGGCAGTCGCGCCCAGAGCGCCAGAAACGCGCGTGCACCGCTCTCGATGCGCCCATCGGCATATCGCACGTGAAATCTCGCCAGCCACGCTTCGCGCGTTTGACCTGCAGGAACGGGCTGCGCAGGATCACTGATGTCGACGAACTCCACAGGTTGCTCTGCGGGCAGATCCCGATAGAGCGCGATCTCCCGTTGACACAGTGGACAGGCGCCGTCATAAAACACGGCGAGTGATGCACAGCGTTCAGGCGTCATCGGCTCATTCATTCGACTAGGATCGCATATGGAAAACATTGATCACCAGCGTCGTTTGGCGCTCGCTACCACGGCGGCCGCTCTCGGCAGCACGGTGGCACTCGGCAGCGGCGCCACGCTCAGCAGCAGCGCGGTGGGCAGTGCCACCGCGACAGGCTCATCGACCTCCGCGGCCCGCGCATCGACGATGCGCGCTTATCAGATCGGTACCCAGCAGGGCATCGGCTCGCTCTCGCTCATCGAGCGCACGGCGCCTACGCCCGGCGCAGGCGAAGTCGTGGTCGAGATGCGCGCCGCGGCGCTCAACCATCGCGATCTCGATATCCTCTCGGGTCGCTACGGAGGCCGCAAACCCGCCGAGCGTGTCCCGGTGGGAGACGGCGCGGGCGTCGTCGTCGACATCGGCCCGGGCGTCACCGCCGTGCAACGTGGCGAGCGGGTGACTGCGCCACATTTCACGCTGTGGACCGATGGCGACTACGACCCTGCCATCTTCGCAGCCGATGCCGGCAACACGCGTGATGGGTGGCTCGCCGAACGGATCGTCTTGCCGGCGAGCTCGCTGGTGCGAATCCCCGAGAGTCTTTCCTTCGAATCGGCGGCAGCACTGGGCGCGGCAGGCATTACAGCGTGGGCCGTGCTCGAGACGCTGGGGCGCATCAAGGCGGGTGACACCGTGCTCACACTCGGCACCGGCGGTGTCGCAATCCTCACATTGCAGATTGCCAAGATGTGCGGCGCGCGTGTGGCGATCACCTCCTCTAGCGACGACAAACTTGCGCTCTGCCGAAAGCTTGGCGCCGACATCAC
>JACCEB010010285.1_pt1 | contig 30139 bp, 29 predicted proteins | sample 7454761 | NCBI WGS metagenome assembly JACCEB01 (sample SAMN15323454, study PRJNA562643) | freshwater metagenome | isolation source: river surface water | place: USA:Blue River Watershed | collected 2017-08-18
CAATGCCCGCGCCGCCAACGACACTGGGTCCCCAGAAGTTCAGGTGGCTTTGTTGACAGCCCGTATCAACGAGCTGACTCCCCACTTCAAAACACACGCCAAAGACCATCACGGTCGCCGTGGTTTGCTGCGCATGGTGAGCCGTCGCCGCAAGCTGTTGGACTACCTCAAGTCCCGTGATGCTGACCGTTACGTTGCTCTGATCGCCAAGCTTGGCCTGCGCAAGTAATCGTCTCTCCAGATGAAAAGCGCCTGAGTTAGTTCACTAGCTCAGGCGCTTTATTCTTTTTTCAGTCGGAATTTGTCAGGGCGATCTCGCGCTGTGTCATTCCACAAGGCTTTCAAAGCAAGGTTTTGTGGAATGGCATCGAGTTCAGAGCGTCAAATCCGGGCCCACGGTGCAGCCTCATGCGCCTTTGTAATCAGGAGTTCTGAACATGTCTATTTTTAACAAAGTCACCAAAACATTCCAATGGGGCCAGCACACGGTCAAGATGGAAACCGGCGAAGTGGCACGCCAAGCCGGCGGCGCCGTGCTGCTCGATATGGAAGGCACCGTGGTTTTGGCCACCGTTGTCGGCTCCAAAATCGCCAAAGCCGGTCAAGACTTTTTCCCATTGACCGTTGACTACATCGAGAAAACCTACGCAGCCGGCAAGATTCCTGGCAGCTTCTTCAAGCGTGAAGCCAAGCCCAGCGAACACGAGACCCTGACCAGCCGTCTGATCGACCGCCCCATTCGCCCGCTCTTCCCCGAAGGCTTTTACAACGATGTGCACGTGGTCGTGCACACCGTGTCTTTGAATCCTGAAGTGGACGCCGACATCGCGGCCATGATTGCCGTCTCGGCCGCTTTGTCCATCTCGGGCATCCCGTTCAACGGCCCCATCGGCGCTGCTCGCGTCGGTTGCATCAATGGCGAGTACGTGTTGAATCCAGGCCAAACCCAGCGCAAAGACAGCGTGATGGATTTGGTGGTGGCCGGTACCGAAGCCGCTGTGCTGATGGTCGAATCTGAAGCCCTGCAATTGTCCGAAGAAATCATGTTGGGCGGTGTGGTGTATGGCCACGAGCAATCGGCCATTGCCATCAACGCCATCCACGAGTTGGTGCGCGAAGCCGGCAAGCCGGTGTGGGATTGGCAAGCGCCTGCCCGCGATACCGCGTTTGAAGCCAAACTGGCCACATTGGCCGAAGACAAATTGCGCGCCGCTTACCAAATTCGCAACAAGCAAGCGCGCACCCACGCTTGCCGCGAAGCTTACGCCTCTGTCAAAACCGCTTTGTCGGACGAGGGCGTGGCCTTTGATCCGGTCAAGCTCGACAACCTGTTGTTCGAGATCGAAGCCCGCATTGTCCGTAGCCAAATCTTGGCGGGTGAGCCCCGCATCGACGGCCGCGACACACGCACTGTGCGCCCCATCGAAATCCGCAACAGCGTGCTGCCCCGCACCCACGGTTCGGCCTTGTTCACACGTGGCGAAACACAAGCCTTGGTCATCACCACCTTGGGCACCGAGCGCGATGCCCAGCGCATCGACGCCTTGGCCGGTGAGTTTGAAGACCGCTTCATGTTCCACTACAACATGCCTCCCTTTGCCACTGGCGAAGTGGGCCGCATGGGCTCGACCAAGCGCCGCGAAATCGGCCACGGCCGTTTGGCCAAGCGTGCTTTGGCGGCCGTGCTGCCAAGCAAAGAAGAGTTCCCCTACACCCTGCGCGTGGTCTCGGAGATCACCGAGTCGAACGGTTCGTCTTCCATGGCTTCGGTCTGCGGCGGCTGCTTGTCGATGATGGACGCAGGTGTGCCGATGAAAGCCCACGTGGCCGGCATCGCCATGGGCCTGATCAAAGAAGACAACCGCTTTGCGGTGTTGACCGACATCTTGGGTGACGAAGATCACTTGGGCGACATGGACTTCAAGGTGGCCGGTACGACTCACGGCATCACCGCTTTGCAGATGGACATCAAGATCCAGGGCATCACCAAAGAAATCATGCAAGTCGCTTTGGCCCAAGCCAAAGAAGCGCGCATGCACATCTTGGGCAAGATGCAAGAAGCGATGAGTGAAGCCAACACCGAAGTGTCTGATTTCGCGCCCAAGCTCTTCACCATGAAGATCAACCCCGAGAAAATCCGTGACGTGATCGGCAAAGGCGGCGCCACCATCCGCGCCCTGACCGAAGAAACCGGTTGCCAGATCAACATCGCGGAAGACGGCACCATCACCATCGCCGCCACCGACGGTGAGAAGGCAGAAATCGCCAAGAGCCGCATCGAGCAAATCACCGCCGAAGTTGAAATCGGCAAGGTCTACGAAGGCCCGGTCACCAAGATCTTGGACTTCGGTGCACTGGTCAATTTGCTGCCCGGCAAAGACGGTTTGTTGCACATCAGCCAGATCGCCCACGAGCGTGTTGAAAAAGTGACCGACTATTTGAGCGAAGGCCAAATCGTCAAAGTCAAAGTGATGGAAACCGACGAAAAAGGCCGCATCAAGTTGTCGATGAAGGCTTTGTTGGACCGTCCTGCACAGGGCGCTCAATAAGCGACTCAGGTTTGCGGGGGGTGTGATGCTCCCCGTTTTTAACCTCAGGCGGATGCATGAACGTCATTGAAATCCAAGGCTACGGCGGACCCCAAGTGCTGGTGCCCGCAACCCGACCCGACCCCATTGCGGGGGCGGGGGAGTTGCTCATCCGTGTGTCGGCCAGTGGCATCAACCGGCCCGATGTGTTGCAACGCACGGGCAACTACCCTGTGCCACCGGGTGCCTCGGATATTCCGGGCCTGGAAGTGGCTGGCGTGGTGGTGTCCGGCGACGCGGTGGCCATGGCCGCGGCAGGATTGTCGGTGGGTGACCGTGTGTGTGCCTTGGTCTCAGGGGGCGGTTATGCCGAGTTGTGCGTGGCCCCCATTGCGCAGTGTTTGCCCGTGCCCCAAGGCCTGAGTGACACCGAAGCCGCTTCTTTGCCCGAGACTTTCTTCACCGTGTGGAGCAATGTGTTTGACCGGGGCCGTTTGCAGGCGGGTGAAACTGTGTTGATTCAAGGGGGCACCAGTGGCATTGGGGTGACCGCGATTCAAATGGCCAAAGCCGCTGGGGCCACGGTCATCGTCACGGCGGGTTCTGACGACAAGTGCCAAGCTTGTTTGGCGTTGGGGGCAGACCATGCCCTCAATTACAAAACCACCGATTTTGTCGCTGAGGTCAAGCGTTTGACCCAGGGTTTGGGTGTGAACGTGATTTTGGACATGGTGGCGGGCGACTATGTGGCCCGCGAAGTCGAGGCCTTGGCCGAAGACGGTCGTTTGGTGATCATCGCCGTTCAGGGCGGTGTCCAAAGTGGCTTCAATGCCGGTTTGGTGCTGCGCCGCCGATTGACGATCACCGGCTCGACCTTGCGTCCGCGCCCCGTGGCGTTCAAGGCGCAGATTGCCCAATCCTTGAAGCAAACGGTTTGGCCGTGGCTGGCGTCTGGGCGCATTCGGCCCGTGATTTATCGTGAGTTTGGCGCCCTGCAAGCCGAAGGTGAATGGCCATCGGGTGCGGCGCAAGCGCACGCCTTGATGGAGTCCAACCAGCACGTGGGTAAATTGGTGGTGACATGGTGATGGACAAGCGCATGCCCTTGATGGTTGGCAACTGGAAGATGAACGGCAGTTTGTCGGCCAATGCCACCTTGGTCGCTGATCTCTTGCAGGGCATGGCCGGCGTCACTTGCCGAACTGCGGTGTGTGTGCCGTCTTTGTACCTGTCGCAAATGCAAAGCTTGCTGGCCGGTTCGGCCATCGATTTGGGGGCGCAAGACGTTTCTGCGCACGCCTCGGGGGCTTATACCGGGGAGGTCTCGGCCGACATGTTGCGAGACTTTGCGGTGCGTTACTGCATCGTGGGCCACTCTGAGCGCCGTCAGTACCATGGCGAGTCAGACGCCCTGGTGGCCACCAAAGTGCAACGTGTCTTGGCCCAAGGGATGACGCCCATTGTGTGTGTTGGTGAAACCATGGCCGAGCGTGAAGCGGGGCAAACCGAAGCGGTGGTCAAGCGCCAGCTGGCCGCCGTGATTCATGCCAATGGCCATTGCATCAGCGAAATTGCCGTGGCGTACGAACCGGTTTGGGCGGTTGGCACGGGGCTGACGGCAAGTCCTGAGCAGGCGCAGCAGGTGCATGCCATTTTGCGCGCCCAGTTGCGCGCCGCGACAGCACATGCGGATCGCGTGTTTATTTTGTATGGTGGCAGCATGAACGCTGCCAACGCCGCTAACTTGTTGGCGCAAGCCGATGTGGACGGTGGCCTGATTGGGGGCGCCTCACTGAAGGCGCCTGACTTTTTGTCGATGTTGAAGACGGCCTCTCGCTGAGCGGTCGGTCATTTTTGTTTTTTGGAGAGTTACAAATGAGCATGCTGTTGACTTTGATTTTGGTGGTGCAAATGCTGTCGGCATTGGCCATGATTGGGCTGATCTTGATCCAGCACGGCAAGGGTGCCGACATGGGCGCGGCTTTTGGCAGTGGCGGTTCGGGCAGTTTGTTTGGTGCGACAGGCGGCGCCAACTTTTTGTCACGCACCACTGCGGTCTTGGCCGCGGTGTTTTTTGTCTGCACTTTGTTGCTGGCTTACTTCAGCAATGCACGCCCCGCGGCAACATCGGGCAGCGTTTTGGAAGGTGCGGCTGTGACCGCTCCTGCGGACAACAGCCCTGCAGCCCAAATTCCAGGCAACGCACCGGCCGCCAAGACCGACAACAGCGTCCCACCAGCGCCTGCCAAGTAAGCCGCCATTCAGCCGCGTGGCAGTACTCAAATTTCCTGAATTTTTAGAGGAAATGCAGGGTTTTTCAGAGTAAAATACGGGATTGTCCGGAGAGCAAACGGCGCCATCGGCGCCCCTCATGCAACTCGGGCAAAAGTATCCAGCCGTCGTGGTGAAATTGGTAGACACGCTATCTTGAGGGGGTAGTGGCGAAAGCTGTGCGAGTTCGAGTCTCGCCGACGGCACCAGATAAACAGATTAGCGCAAGTTGTAAGGCTGGCGCTACTCATTCGGTGATACCGTCGCTTTCAAGATGAACCTCGATCAATACCTCCCCATTCTCTTGTTCATTTTGGTCGGCATTGCTGTCGGCGTCATTCCCCAGGTTTTGGGCTACGTGCTTGGCCCCAACAAACCCGATGCGGAAAAAAACTCTCCCTACGAATGCGGCTTCGAAGCTTTTGAAGATGCGCGCATGAAGTTCGATGTGCGCTACTACTTGGTGGCCATTTTGTTCATCTTGTTCGATTTGGAAATCGCCTTCCTGTTCCCATGGGCTGTAGCCCTCAAAGAGGTCGGGATGGCGGGCTTTGTGGCCGTGGTGATTTTTTTGGCCATTCTGGTCGTGGGCTTTGTCTACGAGTGGAAAAAAGGCGCTCTGGACTGGGAATGACAAGCCCAATGACAACTCCATTCAGCCTCTAAGGACGATGCGATGATTGAAGGCGTGATGAAAGAAGGCTTCATCACCACGAGCTACGACTCGGTGGTGAATTGGGCCAAAACCGGTTCGCTTTGGCCGATGACGTTTGGTCTTGCGTGCTGCGCGGTCGAGATGATGCACTCGGCGACGGCCCGCTATGACTTGGCCCGCTTCGGCGCTGAGGTTTTCCGTGCCAGCCCGCGACAAGCCGACTTGATGATCGTGGCAGGCACCCTGTGCAACAAGATGGCACCGGCCTTGCGTAAGGTGTATGACCAAATGTCAGAACCCCGCTGGGTGATCTCGATGGGGTCTTGTGCCAACGGCGGTGGTTACTACCACTACAGCTACTCGGTGGTGCGTGGTTGCGACCGCATCGTGCCGGTCGATGTGTACGTGCCAGGTTGCCCGCCCACGGCCGAAGCCTTGATCTACGGCATCATTCAGCTGCAGCAAAAAATCCGCCGCACGCACACCATTGCGCGCGCTTGAGGGAACGACGATGACTGTTTTTGCTGTTCGCCCTGAAGACCTGCACAACACCTTGGCCACGACCTTGGGTGAGCGGGTCCAAAAAATTGAAGTCGCTTTGGGTGAGGTGACCGTTCATGTGAGCGCTGACCACTACCTGAGCGTGATGCAAACCTTGCGCGATGCGCCAGGTTGCCAATTTGAGCAACTGATCGATTTGGCTGGCGTCGACTATTCGACTTACGGTGACATGGGCACGGAAGGCTCGCGCTTTGGGGTGACTGTGCATTTGTTGTCGGTCTCGCTGAACCAGCGTGTGCGCGTCAAGGTGACGTGTCCCGACGACGATTTGCCTTTGGTGGCTTCGGTCAATGACTTGTGGAATTCGGCCAACTGGTACGAGCGCGAAGCGTTTGACTTGTTTGGCATTGTTTTCGAAGGCCACAACGACTTGCGCCGCATCTTGACCGACTACGGTTTCATCGGTCATCCGTTCCGCAAAGATTTCCCACTGTCGGGTCATGTCGAGATGCGTTACGACGCCGAGCGTCAGCGCGTGATTTATGAGCCCGTCAGCATTGAGCCGCGTGAAATCACGCCGCGCATCATTCGTGAAGAACACTACGGAGGCCTGAACTGATATGGCCGAAATCAAGAATTACACGCTGAACTTCGGTCCTCAGCACCCCGCCGCGCACGGTGTGTTGCGCTTGGTGTTGGAGTTGGATGGCGAGGTGGTGCAACGTGCCGACCCGCACATTGGTTTGCTGCACCGCGCCACTGAAAAACTGGCCGAGAGCAAAACATATATCCAGTCCTTGCCTTACATGGACCGGCTCGACTACGTGTCGATGATGTGCAACGAGCACGCTTACTGCTTGGCGATTGAAAAAATGCTGGGCCTCGAAGTGCCCAAGCGCGCCCAGTACATCCGTGTGATGTTTGCCGAGATCACCCGCATCTTGAACCACCTCATGTGGTTGGGATCGCACGGCAACGACTGCGGCAGCTCGACCATTTTGATCTACACCTTCCGCGAACGCGAAGACCTGTTCGACATGTACGAAGCCGTTTCCGGCGCGCGCATGCACGCGGCTTATTTCCGCCCTGGCGGTGTTTACCGCGACCTGCCCGACAGCATGCCGCAGTACAAGGTCAGCAAGGTCAAAAATGCCAAAGCCATCGCGCAACTGAATCAGAACCGCCAAGGCTCCTTGCTCGATTTCATCGACGACTTCACTCAGCGTTTCCCCAAGTGTGTGGACGAATACGAAACCCTGCTCACCGACAACCGCATTTGGAAACAGCGCACAGTGGGTATTGGCGTGGTGCCGCCAGAACGCGCGCTGAACTTGGGCATGACGGGCCCCATGTTGCGCGGTTCGGGCATTGCTTGGGATCTGCGCAAAAAGCAGCCTTATGACGCTTACGACCAGGTGGAGTTTGATGTGCCGGTGGGCAAGACCGGTGACAGCTACGACCGCTACTTGGTGCGTGTGCAAGAAATGCGTGAATCGAACCGCATCATCCAGCAATGCGTGGCTTGGTTGCGTGCCAACCCCGGCCCGGTCATCACCGACAACCACAAGGTGGCCCCGCCTGCGCGCGAAGGCATGAAGTCCAACATGGAAGACTTGATTCACCACTTCAAGCTCTTCACCGAAGGCTTCCGAGTGCCCGAAGGCGAAGCCTATGCGGCGGTTGAGCACCCCAAGGGGGAGTTTGGTATTTACATGGTCAGCGACGGCGCCAACAAGCCGTACCGCTTGAAAATTCGTGCCCCGGGCTTCGCCCATTTGGCCACCCTCGATGAAATGGCCCGTGGCCACATGCTGGCCGATGCGGTCGCGATCATCGGGACGATGGACATCGTTTTTGGAGAGATTGACCGATGATCTCTGAGTCAACCAAAGCACGCTTTGCGCGTGAAGTTGCCAAGTTTCCGGCGGATCAAAAGCAGTCGGCCGTGATGGCTTGTCTGTCGATCGTGCAGCAAGAACTCGGCTGGGTCAGCCCCGACAGTGAAAAAGTCGTGGCCGAGGTGCTGGGCATGCCCGTGATGGCCGTGCACGAAGTCACCACCTTCTACAACATGTACAACCAAAAGCCGGTGGGCAAGTTCAAGTTGAACGTTTGCACCAACCTGCCTTGCCAGTTGCGCGGCGGCCAACACGCGATGGCCCACTTGGAACGCAAATTGGGCGTGCATGCCGGCGAGACCACGGCCGATGGCCTGTTCACTTTGCAGCCCAGCGAGTGCCAAGGGGCTTGCGCCGATGCGCCAGTGCTTTTGGTGAATGACCGCCACATGTGCAGTTTCATGAGCCATGAAAAGCTGGACCAACTCGTCGACAGCCTGAAGAAAGCAGAGGCCGCCTGATGAAAGTCGAACAAATTCTCAGCCAGTTCCAAGCCACCGGCGTGGAAACGTGCTTCCATGATCGCCACATCAACCCCCAAATTTATGCCGGTCTGAATGGCCGCAACTGGGGTCTGAAAGACTACGAGTCGCGCGGTGGCTATGCGGCCTTGCGCAAGATTTTGGGCAAAGACGGTGGCGAAGGCATGACCCAAGACCAAGTCATTGCCACGGTCAAAGAGTCGGGCTTGCGTGGTCGCGGTGGTGCGGGCTTTCCCACCGGTCTGAAGTGGAGCTTCATGCCCCGTCAGTTTCCCGGTCAAAAGTATTTGGTCTGCAACTCGGACGAAGGCGAGCCGGGCACTTGCAAAGACCGCGACATCATGGAGTACAACCCCCACACGGTGATCGAAGGCATGATCATCGCGGCCTATGCCATGGGCATCAGCGCGGGTTACAACTACATCCACGGTGAAATTTTCCACACCTACGAGCGCTTTGAGGCGGCTTTGGAAGAAGCCCGTGCTGCAGGCTACTTGGGCAGCAACATTCTGGGCAGCACCTTCAGCTTCCAGTTGCACGCCTCGCACGGTTTTGGCGCTTACATCTGTGGCGAAGAAACAGCCTTGCTGGAGTCGCTAGAAGGCAAGAAGGGCCAGCCCCGTTTCAAGCCGCCGTTCCCGGCCAGCTTTGGCCTGTACGGCAAGCCCACCACCATCAACAACACCGAAACATTTGCAGCCGTGCCTTGGATCATCCGCAACGGCGGTCAGGCCTACCTCGAGTGCGGCAAGCCGAACAACGGGGGCACCAAGATTTTCTCGGTCAGCGGTGACGTGGAGCGTCCCGGCAACTACGAAGTGCCGATGGGCACGCCGTTTGCCAAGCTGCTCGAGCTTGCCGGTGGCGTTCGCGGCGGTCGCAAGCTCAAGGCCGTGATTCCTGGTGGATCATCATCGCCCGTGATTCCGGCCGATTTGATGATGACGCTCACCATGGACTACGACAGCATCGCCAAAGAAGGCGGTTCGATGTTGGGTTCAGGGGCCGTGATCGTGATGGACGAGACACGTTGCATGGTCAAGGCATTGGCCCGACTGTCTTATTTTTACTCTCACGAATCTTGCGGCCAATGCACGCCTTGCCGTGAGGGCACAGGTTGGTTGTGGCGCATGGTTGACCGCATTGAAAACGGTCAAGGCCGTGCCAGTGATTTGGACATGCTGGACAGCGTGGCCGGCAACATCATGGGCCGCACGATTTGCGCCTTGGGTGATGCGGCGGCCATGCCCGTGCGCGGCATGCTCAAGCACTTCCGTCATGAATTTGTACACCACATCGAACACAAGACCTGCGTGGTCGGTGCCGATGTGTCAACGGTGAAGACCCATGGTTGAAATAGAACTCGACGGTCAGAAAGTGGAAGTTGCCGAAGGCAGCATGGTGATGCATGCCGCCGAAAAAGCCGGCACCTATATTCCGCATTTCTGCTATCACAAGAAACTCTCCATCGCCGCCAATTGCCGTATGTGCTTGGTCGAGGTCGAGAAGGCTCCTAAACCCATGCCCGCCTGCGCCACGCCCGTGACGCAAGGCATGATCGTGCGCACCAAGAGCGACAAATCGATTGCTGCTCAAAAATCGGTGATGGAGTTCTTGCTCATCAACCACCCGCTGGATTGCCCCATCTGCGACCAAGGCGGTGAGTGCCAGTTGCAAGATTTGGCGGTCGGTTACGGCGGCACTTCTTCGCGCTACGAAGAAGAAAAACGCGTGGTCTTCCACAAAGAAGTCGGTCCGCTGATTTCGATGGAAGAGATGAGCCGTTGCATCCACTGCACCCGTTGCGTGCGCTTTGGTCAAGAAGTGGCCGGCGCCATGGAGTTGGGCATGTCGCACCGCGGTGAGCATGCCGAGATCGAAACTTTCTTGGGTCAGACCATCGACTCCGAGTTGTCCGGCAACATGATCGACATTTGCCCCGTCGGTGCCTTGACCAGCAAGCCCTTCCGCTACAACGCCCGCACTTGGGAGTTGTCGCGTCGCAAGTCGGTGGCTGCGCACGATTCTTCGGGTGCCAATTTGGTGGTGCAAGTCAAGAACAACCAAGTCATGCGCGTGGTGCCTCTTGAAAACGAAGACGTCAACGAATGCTGGATCGCCGACCGTGACCGTTTCTCTTACGAAGCTTTGAACGGCGCCGAGCGTTTGACACAGCCCATGCTGAAGCAGGGGGGCGAGTGGAAAACAGTGGATTGGCAGACCGCTTTGGAATACGTGGCCAACGGCCTGCGCAATATCCAGCGCGACCACGGTGCCAATAGCATCGGCGCATTGGTCAGCCCTCACAGCACATTGGAAGAACTCTATTTGGCCGGTGCTTTGGTGCGCGGCTTGGGTTCTGACAACATCGATCACCGCCTGCGTCACGCCGAGTTTGCAGCCGCTGACGGGGTCCGCACATTGGGCACATCGATCGCTTCCTTGAGCACATTGCAGCGTGTCTTGGTGGTGGGCTCGAACTTGCGCAAAGACCATCCGCTGTTTGCCTTGCGCATTCGCCATGCGGTGCGTCACGGCGCTCAACTGAACGTGGTGACCTCGGCTGCCGCCTTCAGCCATGCCGATGCTTGGGCCATGCCCGTGGCCCACGCCATGCTGAGCGACGCCTCCGCATGGGCGCAGGCGTTGGCCGATGTGGCCGCCGCGATTGCCGCCGAAAAAGGGGTGACCGCGCCTTGCGCTGGCACTGCCACGGCAGAGGCAAAAGCCATCGCCAAATCTTTGTTGGGTGGTGAGCGCAAAGCGGTGTTGCTGGGCAATGCGGCCGCGCACCACGCCAATGCGTCTTCGCTGTTGGCCTTGGCCAACTGGATCGGTGAGCACACCGGTGCCACTGTGGGTTACTTGACCGAAGCCGCCAACACCGTGGGTGCCCAGTGGGTGGGCGCCCAGCCGCAAACCGGTGGCAAACACGCCGGACAAATGCTGGCCGGTGGCTTGAAAGCCGCACTCTTGCTGAACACCGAACCCGAGTTCGACAGCGCTGCTGGCTCTGCCGCTGCAAGCACCTTGGCGCAAGCCGAAATGGTGGTCACCTTGAGCCCGTTCAAAGCCAACATGGCCTTCAGCGATGTGTTGTTGCCGATTGCCCCGTTCACCGAAACATCGGGCAGTTTTGTCAACGCCGAAGGGCGCTTGCAAAGCTTCCATGCCGTGGTCAAGCCTTTGGCAGAAACCCGTCCCGCTTGGAAAGTGTTGCGCGTCTTGGCCAACCTGTTGGAAATCCCGGGCGTGGCCTTTGAAACTTCGCAAGAGGTGTTGGCCCGCGCAACGGCTAAACCCCTGGTGGCTTCCAATGCCGCTCGAACCGAAATTCGTTTGGCGGGCCCCGTCACGGCCCCCGTTGTGGCTTCGATTTACCAGCTCGATGGCATCGTTCGCCGCGCACCGTCCTTGCAGTTGACGGCAGACGCACGCCAGGAGGTGACCGCATGATCGACGCTTTGTACAACGGTGGCCTCCACCTGATCGCCGCCTCGTGGTGGGCGACTTTGGTCTGGCCTGTTTTGTGGATCTTGCTCAAGATCGTGGCGATCTTGGCGCCGCTGATGGGCGCGGTCGCTTACCTGACGCTTTGGGAACGCAAGCTGCTGGGCTTTATGCAAGTGCGTCACGGCCCCAACCGGGTCGGCCCCATGGGCTTGTTGCAGCCGATTGCCGACGCCCTCAAATTGCTGACCAAAGAGCTGATCAACCCGTCTGCGGCCAGCTTGGGCTTGTTCCGTTTGGGCCCCATCATGGCGATCATGCCCGCGCTGGCGGCTTGGGTGGCCATTCCTTTTGGGCCTGAAGTCGCTCTGACCAACATCAATGCCGGTTTGCTGTTGGTGATGGCCATCACTTCTATCGAGGTGTATGGCGTGATCATCGCGGGCTGGGCGTCCAACTCCAAATACGCTTTCTTGGGTGCCTTGCGTGCATCGGCCCAAATGGTGAGCTACGAAATCGCCATGGGCTTTTGCTTCTTGGTGGTCTTGATGGTCTCCGGCAGCATGAACTTGACCGAGATCGTCTTGGCCCAAGGCAAAGGCCAAATGGCCGAAATGGGCTTGGGCTTCTTGTCGTGGAACTGGTTGCCTTTGCTGCCCATTTTTGTCGTCTACCTGATCTCCGGTGTGGCCGAAACCAACCGCCACCCCTTTGACGTGGTGGAGGGCGAAGCCGAAATCGTGGCCGGCCACATGGTCGAGTACTCGGGCATGGGCTTTGCCATCTTCTTCTTGGCCGAATACGCCAGCATGTGGCTGGTCTCTATCTTGGCGGTGATCATGTTCTTGGGTGGCTGGTTGTCGCCCATTGACAGCGCGCTGTTCAACATGGTGCCGGGCTGGATCTGGTTGGGCCTGAAAACCTTCTTGGTCGTTTCCATGTTCATCTGGATTCGTGCCACCTTCCCACGCTTCCGCTATGACCAGATCATGCGTTTGGGTTGGAAGATTTTTATTCCGGTCACCTTGGTGTGGCTGTTGGTGGTGGGCGCTTGGCTGTTCTCACCTTGGAACATTTGGAAATAAGCGGTTCAAGACCATGACCACTATGACTGCTTCTTCTTTTTCGATCAAAGACTTCTTCAAGAGCTTCATGCTCGTGGAGTTGCTCAAGGGCATGGCCCTGACAGGACGCTATGCCTTTGCCCGCAAGGTCACGGTGCAGTTTCCTGAAGAGAAAACACCTTTGTCGCCACGCTTTCGTGGCCTGCACGCCCTGCGCCGTTACGACAACGGCGAAGAGCGTTGCATCGCCTGCAAATTGTGCGAGGCCGTTTGCCCGGCCATGGCCATCACCATCGAGGCTGGCCAGCGCGAAGACGGTTCACGCCGCACCACGCGTTATGACATTGACCTGACCAAGTGCATCTTCTGTGGCTTTTGCGAAGAGAGCTGCCCGGTGGATTCCATCGTGGAGACGCACATTTTTGAATACCACGGCGAAAAACGCGGCGACTTGTACTTCACCAAAGACATGTTGCTGGCCGTGGGAGACCGTTACGAAAAAGAGATCGCCGCCGCCAAGGCTGCCGATGCTCCTTACCGTTGAACGGCATCTCGTCCTGAACATTTAAAAAGACAGACCTATGGACGTCAAGACCGGTTTCTTCTACCTCTTCTCGTTGGTGCTGCTGTTTGCAGCCTTCCGAGTGGTGACTGCACGCAACCCCGTGCATGCTGTGCTGTACCTCATGTTGGCTTTTTCTCAAGCCTCCGCCGTGTGGTTTTTACTGAACGCCGAATTCCTCGCCATCGTCTTGGTGCTGGTCTACTTGGGCGCGGTGATGGTGCTGTTTTTGTTTGTGGTGATGATGTTGGACATCAACATCGACATCTTGCGCAAAGGCTTTTGGAAGCACTTTCCGTTGGCGGCCACTCTCGGTGCCATTGTGGCCTTGGAAATGGCAGCGGTGTTGTTGTCGGGTTTCCGTTTGTCACAAGCGCCCGACATGGCCGCAGGCGCAGTGCCGGTCGACAACGGGAAGGCCTTGGGCATTTTGCTGTACACCGAATACCTGATGCCCATTCAGATTGCCGCCTCTATTTTGCTGGTGGCGATGATCGCCGCCATTGCCTTGACTTTGCGTGAACGCAAAGACAGCAAAGCCATTGACGCCTCTTTGCAAGTCAAGGTGCGTGCGGCGGACCGTTTGCAAGTGGTCCAGATGGCAGCCACCCAGGCGGCGCCTGCGCCTGCTCCTGCAGCCCCCGTGGAGGAAAGCAAATGATGACATTGACACTGGGACACTATTTGTCGCTGGGCGCCATGCTGTTTGCATTGGCCGTGATCGGCATCTTTTTGAACCGCAAAAACCTGATCGTTTTGCTCATGGCCATCGAATTGATGTTGCTGGCTGTGAACATGAACTTCGTGGCGTTCTCGCACTATTTGGGTGACATGCACGGTCAAGTTTTCGTGTTTTTTATTCTGACAGTGGCGGCTGCTGAATCCGCCATTGGTCTCGCCATCCTCGTGCTGTTGTTCCGCAACAAGAACAGCATCAACGTGGACGAACTCAATTCGCTCAAGGGTTAATAAGAATATGAGTCAAACCCTCAACGCAAGCACGCTGCTGGCTGTGCCGCTCGCGCCTCTGGTGGGCGCTATTTTGGCGGGTGTTTTTGGCACCCAATTTGGTGGCAACTGGATTGGCCGTCGCCTGACCCACGCCCTGACCATTCTGGGTGTGCTGGTGGCCTTCATTCTCTCGGCCATGACCTTGAAGCAGGTCATCGATGGCGCACGCTTCAATGAAACCCTCTACACCTGGATGGTGGTGGGCGGCTTGAAGATGGAAATCGGCTTTTTGGTGGATGGCATCACCGCCATGATGATGTGTGTGGTGACCTTCGTTTCGCTGATGGTGCACCTCTACACCATTGGCTACATGGAAGAAGACGAAGGCTACAACCGCTTCTTTGCCTACATTTCGCTGTTCACGTTCTCCATGCTGATGCTGGTCATGAGCAACAACTTGCTGCAGTTGTTCTTTGGCTGGGAAGCGGTGGGCTTGGTGTCTTATTTGTTGATCGGCTTTTGGTACAACAAACCCACGGCCATCTTCGCCAACATGAAGGCCTTTTTGGTCAACCGCGTCGGTGACTTTGGCTTTATTTTGGGCATTGGCCTGATCGTGGCCTACACCGGCACACTCAATTACACCGAGTTGTTTGCCAAAGCCAACGAGTTGGCCGCCATCGATTTCCCCTGGTATGTCTTTGGTTTGGACGGCATGCTGATCACCGTGATCTGCATCAGCTTGTTCATCGGCGCCATGGGCAAGTCTGCGCAGTTCCCCTTGCATGTGTGGCTGCCTGACTCGATGGAAGGTCCTACCCCCATTTCTGCGCTGATCCACGCTGCGACCATGGTGACCGCCGGCATCTTTATGGTGGCGCGCATGTCGCCATTGTTTGAGTTGTCCGACGCGGCGCTGAACTTCATCATGGTGATCGGGGCGATCACGGCCTTGTTCATGGGCTTTTTGGGCATCATCCAAAACGACATCAAGCGCGTGGTGGCTTATTCCACCTTGTCGCAGCTCGGTTACATGACGGTGGCCTTGGGTGCTTCGGCTTACTCGGTGGCGGTGTTCCACTTGATGACCCACGCCTTCTTCAAGGCCTTGTTGTTCTTGGGTGCGGGCTCGGTGATCATGGGCATGCACCACAACCAAGACATCCGTTGGATGGGTGGCGTGCGCAAGTACATGCCCATCACCTGGATCACGTCCTTGCTGGGTTCGCTGGCTTTGATCGGCACGCCTTTGTTCTCGGGTTTCTACTCTAAGGACAGCATCATCGAAGCCGTTCACCTGAGCACCTTGCCCGCCGCTGGCTTTGCCAACTTTGCGGTCTTGGCTGGCGTGTTCGTGACTGCCTTCTACTCGTTCCGCATGTACTTCTTGGTGTTCCACGGGGCCGAGCGTTACGATCAAAATCCCGATGCCCATCACGGCCATGACCATCACGGTCATGACGACCATGGTCACGACAAACCCCATGAATCGCCATGGGTGGTCACGGTGCCGTTGGTGTTGTTGGCTATTCCATCGGTGGTGATTGGCTTCATGACCATTCAACCCATGTTGTATGGCGACTTCTTCAAAGACGTGATCTTTGTCGATGCCGCCAAGCACCCCGCCATGACCCAATTGGGTGAGCTGTTCCATGGCCCTGTGGCGATGGCTTTGCACGGCCTCAGCACAGCCCCCTTCTGGTTGGCCTTGGCGGGTGTGGTGACCGCTTGGTACATGTACTTGATCAACCCGAAAGTGCCCGCGTTCTTTGCGCGCGTGTTGCGCCCCCTGATCGTGGTCATGGAAAACAAATATTTCATGGACTGGATCAACGAGAACATTTTGGCCAAAGGGGCCCGAGGTCTCGGACAAGGCCTTTGGAAGGTTGGCGACCGCGCCATCATCGACGGCTTCTTCGTCAATGGTTCATGGAAAGTCGTGGGCTTGGTTTCAGGAGTGGTGCGCTGGTTCCAATCCGGCTTCTTATACCACTACGCCCTGGTCATGATTTTGGGCGTGTTTGTGCTGATGACGTATTTCGTCTGGCTCGCTTAACGATATTGAGGACGCGATAAAAATGGGATTGTTAAGCCTTGCCATCTGGACACCGATTGCATTTGGTGTCGTTTTGTTGGCCCTTGGTCGTGACAGCCAAGCCCGCGCGGTGCGCTGGTTGGCTCTTGTCGGCTCGGTGGTCAGTTTCTTGCTGACACTGCCGTTGTATTCGGGCTTCCAGCTCGGCACTTCGGCCATGCAATTCGTTGAAAAAGCGCCCTGGATCGAGCGCTTCAATGTCCACTACCACTTGGGGGTAGATGGCATTTCGCTGTGGTTGGTGCTGTTGACAGCGTTCATCAACGTGATCGTGGTCATTGCGGGTTGGGAAGTTATCACCCGCAAAGTCAACCAGTACATGGCCGCCTTCTTGATTTTGTCGGGCCTGATGATCGGTGTGTTCACGGCTTTGGACGGCATTTTGTTTTATGTCTTCTTCGAAGCCACACTGATCCCGATGTACCTGATCATTGGTATTTGGGGCGGTCCGAACAAAATTTATGCGGCCTTCAAGTTTTTCTTGTACACCTTGATGGGCTCTTTGCTGACCTTGATTGCGCTCATTTATTTGTACACCGCATCAAACGGCAGTTTTGACATCCTGACTTGGCACCAACTGCCCCTGTCGGGCAATGTGCAGACCTTGTTGTTCTTCGCCTTCTTTGCCGCCTTTGCGGTCAAGGTGCCCATGTGGCCCGTGCACACTTGGTTGCCAGATGTGCACGTTGAAGCGCCCACCGGCGGCTCGGCGGTGCTGGCGGCCATCATGTTGAAGTTGGGCGCCTATGGTTTCTTGCGCTTCTCGATGCCCATCGCACCTGATGCCGCGCGCGAGTGGGGCATGTTCATCATCGTGTTGTCCTTGGTGGCCGTGGTCTATGTGGGCTTGGTGGCCATGGTGCAGCAAGACATGAAGAAACTGGTGGCTTACTCTTCGGTGGCGCACATGGGTTTCGTCACCTTGGGTTTCTTCATATTTAATCCGCTGGGCGTGTCCGGTGGCATTGTGCAAATGATTGCCCACGGGTTTGTCTCGGCCGCCATGTTCTTGTCGATTGGCGTGTTGTACGACCGTGTTCACTCGCGTGAAATCGCCAGTTACGGAGGGGTGGTCAACACCATGCCCAAGTTTGCCGCCTTCGCCTTGTTCTTTGCCATGGCCAATTGCGGCTTGCCCGGCACCGCCGGTTTTGTGGGCGAGTGGATGGTCATTTTGGGCGCTGTCAAATTCAATTTCTGGATCGGCACGCTGGCCGCATCGGCCTTGATTTTTGGCGCCGCCTACACCTTGTGGATGTTCAAGCGCGTCTATCTTGGCCCCGTGGTCAATGACGACGTGAAAGAACTGACCGACATCAATGCCCGTGAATTTTTGGTGATGGCCTTGTTGGCCGCCGCGGTCTTGTACATGGGGGTCTACCCCAAACCCTTCACTGACGTGATGGACACTTCGGTGGTCGACTTGCTCAAGCACGTGGCCCTGTCCAAGTTGCCTTGAGCCGCGGGCATTGAACGATTAGCCTGAACAGAAGAACAGAAAGAACACACATGATGGACACCGCCAGCTGGATGACGATTTATCCGGAGATCGTGTTGTTGGTCATGGCCTGCGTGATTGCACTGGCCGACCTCTACGTGAAAAGCCCCAAGCGCAACGCCACTTACGCCCTGACTTTGTTGTCTTTGGGCGGCTTGGCGGTGTTGCACGCGATGTACGCTGATGCGGGTCAAACCACCTATGGTTTTGGCCGGCTTGTGGTGAGCGACCCAATGGGCCATTGGCTCAAGTGCTTTGCCGCGATCGCGGTGATGGTCACCTTGGTCTATTCGCGTCCCTATGCCGCAGACCGCGACATGTTGCGTGGCGGTGAAATGTTCAGCCTGAGCCTGTTTGCGCTGTTGGGCATGAGCTTCATGATTTCGGGCCAAAACTTCATCGTGATCTATTTGGGTCTCGAGTTGTTGACGCTGTCTAGCTACGCCTTGGTGGCCCTCCGCCGAGACCACACCGCAGCCACTGAAGCGGCCATGAAATACTTTGTATTGGGCGCCATGGCTTCGGGCTTTTTGTTGTACGGCATGTCGATGTTGTATGGCGCGACCGGCAGTCTCGAGTTGTCCGAGGTGCTCAAGGCCATCGGATCGGGTCAAGTCAATCACCAAGTGCTGGTGTTTGGTCTGGTCTTCATCGTCTCGGGTCTGGCCTTCAAAATCGGGGCCGTACCCTTCCACATGTGGGTTCCTGACGTCTACCAGGGCGCGCCTACGGCCGCTACGCTGATGATTGGCGGTGCGCCCAAATTGGCGGCCTTTGCCATCATGATTCGTTTGTTGGTCGAGGGCATGTTGCCGCTGGCCTTTGATTGGCAGCAAATGTTGTCTGTGCTGGCCATCGGTTCGCTGTTGATTGGCAACTTGGCTGCGATTGCACAAACCAACCTCAAGCGCATGTTGGCTTACTCCACCATCGCCCAAATGGGATTTGTCTTGTTGGGTTTTGTGGCGGGCGTGATCAATGGGCAAACCACCTTGGCGGCCAATGCTTACAGCTCGGCTATGTTCTACATCGTGTCGTATGTGTTGACCACATTGGCCGGCTTTGGCGTGATCATGTTGCTGGCACGACAAGGTTTTGAAAGCGAAGAGATCACCGATCTGGCGGGCCTGAACCAACGCAGCCCCTTGTATGCCGGCGTGATGGCCATCTGCTTGTTCTCGATGGCGGGCATTCCTCCTATGGTGGGCTTTTATGCCAAGTTGTCGGTCTTGCAGTCCTTGCTGGTTTCGGGGCAAACCTTCTACATCGGCTTGGCGATTTTTGCGGTCATCATGTCCCTGATCGGCGCCTTCTATTACTTGCGCGTGGTCAAGGTCATGTACTTTGACGAGCCCGTGACCGCCACCACCGTTTCTGCAGATGCCGATGTGCGCGTGGTCTTGTCGGTGAATGGTTTGTTGGTGTTGGTGTTGGGCATCGTGCCGGGCGCCCTGATGGCCCTTTGCGCAGACGCCATCGCCCGCATGCTCTCTATCTGATCGAGGTCACACCGCTATGTCCAGCGATTTGCAAATTGGAATCTTGCTCGCCTTGGCGGTGATGGCTGCCAATTTGCCGTTTGCCAATCAGCGCATTTTGATGGTCGGCCCACAACGACCATCAAAGTCTTTGTTTTGGCGTTTGCTTGAGTTGGTGGTGCTGTATTTTGTGGTCGGGGCTGTCGGCCTGGCCTTCGAAAACCATGCCGGTCAAATTGCCCCCCAAGGCTGGGAGTTTTATGCAATCACAGGCACCATGTTTGTGACCTTGGCGTTCCCAGGATTTGTCTACCGTTACCTCATGCACCGTCAGCATTGAGCGCCATCGGTGGGGACTCGACATGTCTGATGAGCACCTGATCGAGCACCGTGTCAGCCAACAAGAGTTGTTGCGCGGCCATTTTTTGCACGCATTCCGCGACACGGTTCGCCTGCCCAACCAGGCTTTGGCCACACGCGAATACGTCGTCCATCCCGGGGCGGTCATGGTCATTCCATTGCTCGATACCCCTGCGGGCTTGCAGGTGGTGCTGGAGCGCCAATACCGTTACCCCGTCGCACAAGTGATGATCGAGTTCCCGGCGGGCAAGCGCGATGCCGGAGAAGACGGTTGGCTGTGCGCACAGCGTGAATTGTGGGAAGAAACCGGCTACACCGCCCGCCAATGGGCCAGGGCAGGGGTGTTGCATCCGGTGATCGCGTATTCCACCGAAGTGATTGAAATTTGGTTTGCCAAAGGCCTGAGTTTGGGCACGCGGCAATTGGACGCGGAAGAGTTCTTGGACGTCTTCACCGCCACACCTTCTGACTTGATGACGTGGTGTCGCGAGGGGCAAGTCACTGATGCCAAGACGCTCACGGGCGCACTTTGGTTGCAAAACATGTTGGCAGGGGATTGGCCCCTGACGTGGCAAACCTTGGCTTGAGGTTTTTGGGCATGAAAGTCTGGGACCTCCAATGTTCAGAGGGGCACAGCTTTGAGGGCTGGTTTGGCTCACAGGAAGACTACGACGCGCAACAAGCGCGGGGCTTGCTGATATGCCCCCTGTGCAACGACACCGCTATCACAAAACTCTTGTCGGCCCCGCGCCTGAACTTGGGTTATGGCGCTGCCGAAGGCCCGTCAGCCTCTGACAACGCGGCGCAGGCCCATCGGCACCCGCATGGCCCAGCCCAAGCCCAAGCCAAGGCACAGAACCAAACCCAAACCCTTTCAGACACGTCATTCTCTGCACAGACCGCAGCGCCGGCCAATTTGCCTGCAGATGTGCGCGGTTTGCAGCAGTTGCAAGCGGCCATGTTGACCATGGTTCGTCACGTCATGGCCCACACCGAAGATGTCGGCACCCAGTTTGCCGAAGAAGCGCGCAAGATCCATTACGGCGAAAAAGCAGAGCGCAATATCCGTGGCCAAGCCACCCGCGAGGAAACCGAGGCCCTCATCGAAGAAGGCATCGAGGTCGTGGCCTTGCCAATTCCCGAAAGCCTCAAAGGCCCTTTGCAATGAGCCCATTCGCGGGTGTTGGGGTGTGAAACACCCCTTGCGCATCGACGAGGCTGAAGTCAGCTTGAGCGCCATCCGGGCCCAAGGTCCCGGCGGCCAACATGTGAACAAAGTGGCCACGGCGATTCAGCTGCGTTTTGATGTGGCCCAATCTTCTTTGCCCGACGACGTGAAGCAGCGTTGGTTGCAGTCGGGAGACAGCCGCTTGACGCAAGAAGGCGTCTTTGTGTTGAAGGCGCAACGCCATCGCACCCAAGAGGCGAACCGCCTCGATGCCTGGGCCCGATTGCACGAAACGCTGGACCAATACGCCCAGCCCCCCAAACGCCGCAAACCGACCCAGCCGACGTATGGCTCTGTGCAACGGCGCTTGGCCGGCAAGGCCCAGCAGGCCAAAATCAAACAAGGCAGAGGGCGTCCCACGGGGGACGATTAAGGCCACACTCCCAGGCAGGCTTGTACCACCTGCTCGGTGGCCGATGTTTGGTCGGCGTGCACCACCACCCGCTCGGGCATGCTGCGCAGCCAAGTGATTTGGCGTTTGGCCAATTGCCGTGTGGCAAAAATCCCGCGGTCTCGAATTTCGTCCAGCGTCCAGCCGGCGTCCAGGCCTTCCCAGGCTTGTCTGTAGCCCACGCAGCGCATCGAGGGCAGGTCGGGATGCAGATCGCCCCGGTTTCTCAAGGCGTGCACTTCATCCAAAAAACCCGCGGCCATCATTTGCTCAAAGCGCTGTGCAATGCGCTGGTGCAACCACGCACGGTCTGAAGGCTCCAGACTGATGACCGGAATGCGCCATGCGGGCGCTGAGGCTTTGGCGGCTTCGTGAAAAGAACTCAAGGTGCGACCGGTGGCCGTCCACACCTCCAGTGCACGGCCAATGCGCTGGCTGTCGCCCGGCGCCAGGCGAGCCGCTGTGACAGGGTCAATGCCCGCCAATTTGTGGTGCATGGCGGGCCAGCCGACTTCTTGGGCTTCTTGTTGAATGAGCCGACGCACCTCCAAGTTGGCGGCCGGCATGTCGTTCAAGCCTTCCTGCAAGGCCTTCAGGTAAAGCAAGGTGCCCCCAACCAACAAAGGCGTTTTGCCGCGGGCTTGGATGTCCAACATCAAGCGCGCAGCGTCTTTCGCAAACTCTGCTGCGCTGTAGCTTTGCAAGGGGTCGAGGGTGTCGATCAGGTGATGCGGCACGGCAGCCAACTCGTCGCGGCTGGGTTTGGCGGTGCCAATGTCCATGCCGCGGTAGACCAGGGCCGAATCCACGCTGATGATCTCTGCTCCGCCCCGGCCTTGCAGGGCCTCGGCCAAGGCCAAGGCGGCAGCCGTTTTGCCACTGGCCGTTGGGCCGACGAGGGCGATGGCATCGGCGCGTTCAGGGTGCAGCCCGGGTGATGGTGTTGGGCTCATGGCGACTGTTTTGGCACCATGGCTTCGGGACGTCCATGCCGCTGCACGGCGGTCCAGGCCACCAACGTGATGAACACGGCCCACAGCAACAGACCCTGCGCGAGTGCAAAAACCGGCTGGTCCATGTGCGTGCCCAACCAAGCACCCATGAAGAATGCGCCCAACATCATCAAAAAGCCGTTCAGAGCAGACGCGGTTCCGGCGCGGTGGGGGAATGGCGACACCGCCCCGCTTTGACCGCAGGGTTGGTGTACGCCATGACCGAGCATAAAGATGTACATCGGCACCATCACCGCCCAAGCCCCATACCAATCTTTGCCTTGACCCAGATAGGCCAAAGCGGCCATGCTGACCCCACCGGTCAGTGTCAACAGGGCGGCGATGCCGACGGTGCGGTGCACGCTGGTGCGGCGCAACATCCAGCGGCACCAGAAGGTCCCCACGATGTAAGACAGCGACATGCTCAGCATGAGAAAGCCGTAAGCCGTTTTGCTGTAGCCCATGAAGGTGACAAACACAAACGAAGAGCTGGCCAAGAAAGTGAACAGGCCCAAGTAAGAGCCAGCCGACAGCGCACACCAAGTCAGAAAGACGGGGTGGCGCACGATCTCGGCATTGGCTTGCAAAAGCGGCCTCGCGCGCAGGGCATGCGGGTCGGGTCGGGCCAAAGTTTCTTCAAAGCGCCATGCCAGCAAGCCCAAAGTGACGGCCCCAAACACGGCCAACATCAGCAGGGCATAACGCCATCCCAACGCATCGGTCAGCAGACCGCCCAAGGGCGCGCAAGCGCAGGCAATGATGCCCAAGCCCGTCAAGCCTTGCGACATGACCGTGGCGCCTTGGGCCGGTTGAAACAAATCGCGCACGACCGCGCGGGCCGCCATGACCCCCGCGCCCATGGCGATGCCTTGCACGGTGCGCCCCGCAATCAGCCAAACCATGTCGGGGGCAAACGCGCAAGCCACCGAGGCCAAGGTGTAGCCACTCATGCCCCACAACAAAATGGGCCGGCGGCCATACCGATCGGACAGCGGGCCCCAGACCAGCTGCGACAAACCAAAGGCCAACAACAATGCGCTGAGGGTGAGTTGTGCTTGGCCCATGCCCGCACCAAAACCTTGGGTCAAGGCGGGCAGGGCGGGTAAATACAAATCGGTGGTGACCGGCTGTAAACCCAGCAGCAGCGCCAGGAAAAGAACGATCAGTTTTTGCGGCATGCGGATCAAGGGAACGGGCGCGGTTGGCGCCATCGCGGTGGGGCCCATCAGCGACCCCGCAAAAACAGCGCATCCAGATCGCGCATCGTCATCTGACGCCAAGTGGGGCGGCCATGGTTGCACTGGTCCGAGCGTTCGGTCTCTTCCATTTGACGCAGCAGGGCGTTCATTTCTTCTATGGTCAAGCGCCGATTGGCCCGCACGGCACCGTGGCAAGCCATCGTGCCCAAGATCTCGTTTTGCGCCCGTTGCACCACGGTGCTGGCGTCGTGTTGCGCCAGTTCGGCCAACACGCTGCGAGCCAATTCCACCGCATCGCCTTGGGCCAAAGTGGTCGGCACAGCCCGTACCGCCAAGGTTTTGGCCGACAAGGGGGAGATCTCCAGACCGAGTTGTTGCAAAGCCTCGCCGCAAGCTTCGGCCGTGGCCACTTCAGTGGGGTTGGCGGCAAAAGTGGCGGGGATCAACAGGGGTTGGCTCGGGATGCGTGAGGCCTCGCCATCGGCGGCGTTCAGTTGGCTTTTCAGGCGCTCGTAAACGATGCGTTCGTGCGCAGCGTGCATGTCGACCACCACCAGGCCTTGTTTGTTTTCGGCCAAGATGTACACGCCGTGCAGTTGTGCCACCGCGCGGCCAAGGGGCCAGTCGCCCTCGGGCAAGGGAGTGGCCGACGCGCCCGTTTCGGTGTGGGCGCCAGCCCCTGCGCGCAGATCGCCTTTGGCCACGGGGTTGGTTTCCCAGATGCCTGCTGCCTCGGCGACCTTTGTGGTCTGTGCGGTCTGTGCGTGCAAAAGAGGCCCGCCTTTTTCATAGGGCGCGTCTTCTGACCCGGCATCTGCCGATGGTTGCCACAACGCCTTCAGGTCGGCCATGGCTTGCTCGCTGTCCACGCGGGTGCGCACAAAATCGGCCGGTTTATAGCTTGGGGCCGAAAAAACCGAAGGAGCGGGACGTTCAAAAGCCATGCCGCCTTGTTGCCAGTTGGCCGACTCGGGCAGGGCCTTGGGCGTGGGGGCTTTCAGATCAAAGTCACTGGCGCCGTTGGCGTCCTTTTCGCTCAAGTTATTCGAGCGGGGCGCGGCCAGCGCGTTTTCCAGCGCGTGCCGCACCGCTTGGTGCACGGCGCGGCTGTCGCGAAAACGCACCTCGATCTTGGTCGGGTGCACATTCACATCCACCAGGGTGGGGTCGATCTGCATGAACAGCGCATAAGCCGGTTGCTTGTGGCCGTGCAAGACGTCTTCGTAGGCGCTGCGCGCGCCGTGCATCACCACTTTGTCGCGTACAAAGCGGCCGTTGACATAAGCAAATTGGTGGTCGGGGCGCGAACGCGCAGCGTCAGGCAAACCGGCGCGGCCGATCACCCTGAGGGGTCCGGCTTGGTATTCCACCGCAATGGATTGCGCCACAAACTCTTCGCCCAACACATCGGCCAAGCGTTGTTCTAAACCTGCGGCACCGGGGTGCACCCGCCACTGCTCCACCAGCTTGCCCTCGTGCCAGATGGCAAAGCCCACGTCGGGGCGGGCCAGGGCGTGACGGCGCACCGCTTCTATGCAATGCGCCAGCTCGGTGCTGTCGCTCTTTAAAAATTTGCGCCGTGCGGGCGTCGAAAAAAACAGTTCTTTCACCTCGACGGTGGTGCCGACTGAACGGGCGGCAGGGCGGATTTCGCCAGTGCGGCCGTCCAAGGCAAACGCGGTCGCTTGGCCTTCGGTGCGAGAGAGCAAGGTCAGTTCAGACACCGAATTGATGGCGGCCAAAGCCTCGCCCCGAAAGCCCATCGTCATGACCGATTCGAGGTCATCGAGGTTGCCAATCTTGCTGGTGGCGTGGCGCTTCAAAGCCACGGGCATTTCGTCGGGCGCGATGCCTGCCCCATCGTCTTCCACAGCAATCAGCCGAGTGCCTCCGCCCATCAGGCGCAGAGTGATGCTTTGCGCGCCGGCATCCATGGCGTTGTCCACCAACTCGCGCACCACCGAAGCTGGGCGCTCAACGACCTCACCCGCCGCAATTTGGCTGATCAGTTCATCGGGGAGTTCGCGTATCGGACGGCGCGCGTTCGCCGGGCGGTTGGTAGAGATCACAGAGGCATTTTAGGGGCTCTGCTTGAAGGCATTTGCCGAGGATAATCGGGCCATGGACATCTTGCTGCAACTCGTCGATTTCATTCTGCATGTCGACCGCTATTTGGAAGCTTTTGTGGGGCAATATGGGGCTTGGGTTTACGCCTTGTTGTTTCTGATCATCTTTGTCGAAACCGGCATTGTGGTGATGCCCTTTTTGCCCGGTGATTCACTCTTATTCATCGTCGGTGCGATGTGCGGCGCGGGGCTGCTGAATTTGCCATTGGTGATGGGCTTGCTGTTGGTCGCTGCGATATTGGGCGACCAGACCAACTACACCATCGGGCGTTACTTTGGGCCCAAAGTGTTTCAGTGGGAAGACTCGCGTTTTTTCAACCGTCAGGCCTTTGACCAAGCGCATGCTTTTTACGAAAAATACGGCGGCATCACCATCATCTTGGCCCGCTTCATGCCGTTTGTTCGGACCTTTGTGCCCTTTGTGGCGGGGGTGGCCGAAATGTCGCGTCAAAAGTTCACCCTCTACAACGTGGTGGGCGGCTTCATTTGGGTGGTGGGCTTGACGCTGGCGGGCTATTTGTTTGGCAATTTACCGTTTGTGCAAACGCACCTGAGCAAAATCATTTGGGCATTGATTTTGGTTCCCGGTTTGATTGCCATTTGGGGCGCATGGCGCGCCCGCCGTGCCTCCAAGGCGGCGGCTTAAAAAGCCATCACCTCGGCCCGTGTGGGCGGCTGGCAACCTTCGCGCGTGCAGTTGATGGCCGCGGCTTTCATCGACAACTCGAGCGTGCTGGCCACGCGCTTGTCGGCCCCCTCGGGCACCAAGGCCCAGTCGGCCAAGGTGTTGCCCCAAAAGGTGTCGCCTGCACCCACGGTGTCGGCCACCTGGATGCGCGGCACTGGCAATTGGTGGGTCTGGCCTGTCACGTCCAGGTGGGCGCCCTCGGCGCCAAAGGTCAAGGCCACTCGGCTCAAGGCACCTGCTGCCACACCCGCACGCAATTCGCGCACCAAACGGCCCGACTCGGCGATCGTGACCGACTGAAAACCCAAGGTTTCCAAGTCTTCGTCACTGGCTTTGAGCCAGTCGGTCAGGGCGATCACCTGGTGCAAGGCCTGCACATATTGCGGCAGGTCATGCGCCACCTTCGGACGCAAATTGATGTCCACACTGATGGTCCAACCCAAGGCCCGCGCACCCGCCAAGATGGCCAACACTTTCTCGTGCTCGGGGGGAATCAACAGCAGAGACCCGGTGTGAAAAATACCCGGTTGCGCCTGCTTTTTCAGCAGTGCCAAGATGCTGTCTACGCTGTAATCTCGGTCGGCAATGCCTTCACGGTAAAAGCCGTAGCTGGGTTGTCCCTGCGTGACTTGCACCACCGCCAAAGAGGTGGGCAAAAGGCTGCTGCCACCCCACAGAGCAACGCCGTCTTTTTGCAGCAGCTGGGCCAAGCCTTGGCCAAACAAATCGGTCGACAGTGGATTGAGATAAGTGGCTGGCGCACCGCGCAGCGCGGCGGCGCGGGCCATGTTGAAGGGGCTGCCACCCATCAGCGGTTTGAGCTGACCATCGGCTTGAGCGATGCAGTCCATCAGGGCTTCGCCCAGCACAAAAATGGGAGTGGTCATGGCAATTCAAACGGCAGCTGAAATCCTGAGAATATCAGGCCGCAAGGTGTGTACGGGCGGCCTGAGGTGCAGCATACGAGGCTTATTTTTTCAGCAGATGCTTGCGGCGCACCACATCAATCCAGACGGCCACGATCACCACCGCACCAATCGCCATCATTTGTTTGAACTGCGAGACCTCCATCAGGTTCATGCCGTTGCGGATCATGGTGATGAGGACCGCGCCCAACAAACTGCCCCAGATGCTGCCGCGTCCGCCAAAGAGCGAGGTGCCGCCCAAAATCACGGCGGCAATCGCGTCCAATTCAAACATTTGGGCCATCTTGCCGCTGGAAGAATCCATGCGGGCCATCAGCACAATCGCAGCCAAGGCGCAGCACAGGCCGGAAATCACATACACCCCCAGCTTGTACCAGCGGATGTTGATGCCCACTTGGCGAGCGCCCATTTCGTTGGAGCCCATGGCATAGACGTAACGGCCAATTTTGGTGCTGGACAACACGAAGGCCATCACCACAAAAAACACACCGGTGATCAAGGTCGGCATGGGCACGCCCAGCACATTGCCGTAACCAATGAAGGGCAGGGGATCGGGCAGGCCGGCGTTGTCAAAACCCCCGGTCATGTCAAACGCCATACCGCGCCACAGGGTCAGTCCCCCCAAGGTCACGATGAAAGCAGGAATGCCCACAAAAGCCACCAAGTAGCCATTGAAAAAGCCCACCGCAGCGCCGATCGCCAAAGCCACGGCCATGGCCATGTAGGGATCCACGCCCATTTTGATCATCATGTGACCGGCCACAGCGCCGGCCAGTGCGGTCAACGCACCCACAGCCAAATCCACGCCGCCGGTCAAAATCACAAACGTTTGTCCACCCGCAAGCAAGGCGATGACCGAGGCTTGAACCAAGATGTTGGACAGGTTGCCCGTGGTCAAAAAGTAAGGCGAGGCGAAGGTGAGCAAGACGCCCAGAACGATCACCGCCACTAAGGCGCCGTACCACTCTTGTCGTGTGATGGATTTCATAAATTTCTCTGTCAATAAATCGTCGCTAGTGCAGAAGCCCACGCCTTTGAATACGAGTCGCTGATGTTCAGCAACCGCGTTCCCACAGGGGTGGACTCCTGCAAACTGAAGTCAAGCCCAGGCCCGAAGGCCCGGGCGGGCCATCACTTGCCCTTGACCTTCATGAACTGACCGACGCCAGAATCAGCGGCGAACTTGTCCACGTTGGAAGGCAACACCAAGAAGGAGCCAGTGTCGATACGGGCTTCCACTTTTTTGCCTTGTGCTGCAGCAATGGCTGTTTCCACGCCCACTTGGCCGATCTTGGCCAACATTTGTGCGGCGTTGGCTTGTTGCCAGCCTTGCTTCATCATGTCCAGGCCGCCTGGGGAGCCGTCAAAGCCAGCAATTTTCACGTCGCCAGGCTTCTTGCCAGCGGCCATCAATGCGGCTTTGGCGCCCAAAGCACCGCCGTCCCATGCGCAGGCGATCACCTTGGCATTGGGGTTGGCGCGCAGAGCGGCTTCCACACCGTTTTGGGCCATGGTTTGGTCCCAAGTGGTGGGCACTTCAACGATCTTGACGTTCTTGCGGACGGCGTTCAAAGCATCGACAAAGCCTTTCTTGCGCTCTTGACCGGTGGACTGGCCTTGGTCGCCTGTCACATAGATCACGGTGTCACCGTCTTTGATCTGCTCAGCAGCCCACTTGCCCTGCACGTTGGCAGCTTTGATGTTGTCGGTCGCGACATAAGAAGAAATCTTGGCGCCAGTGATGCCCGTGTCCACGGCCACCACAGCGATGCCTGCGGCCATGGCTTTGTTGATGGCAGGGGCGATACCGGCGGAGTCAACGGGGGCAATCGCGATGGCGTTGACTTTGCGGGTGATCATGTCTTCCACGATGGCCAATTGGCGAGACAACTCGCCTTTTTCAGCGGCCAACTCAATGAATTTCACGCCCTTGGCTTGGCCGGCTTTTTTGGCGCCACCGTTGATCAAGGTCCAGCCTTCGTTGGTGTTGCCGTTGGTGATGTAAGCCACTGTCACGTCAGCCGCCATGGCCGAGGTGAACAAAGTAGCAGCTGCTGCAGCGATGGCCAAGCGGCCAAATGTGCGTTTCGTGATCATGGGGGTATCTCCGTTGTTGATGAAGTTGGGCCAAAAAACACTTTTCTGACCGCGAACGCATTGGAAACGAAAAAACCGATTAAGTAAACCTAGTAGTTTTACTAATGTCCAAATTTCAAGAATTCCTGCATGCTTCGTCCCATTCATTGTGAAAGCCGTTCCTATGTCCACCTCCACACCTGTTCTCGAAATCAAGCAACTCACCAAGCATTACGGGGGCGTGAAAGCCCTGACCGACGCCCAATTTCGCCTGTTGCCGGGTGAGCACGCCGCCATCGTGGGCGACAACGGGGCCGGCAAAAGCACCTTTGTGCGCCTGATCACTGGGGTGGAGCAGCCCAATTCGGGCGACATCTTGTTGGATGGCCAAAAAGTCAACTTCGAGTCGCCCTTGGATGCCCGAGAGCAGGGCATTGAGACGGTTTACCAAACCTTGGCCTTGGCCGAAGACTTGGATGTGCCGGCGAACATTTTTCTGGGCCGTGAGATCACCCGTCTGAATCTGGGGCCACTGTCCATCCTGAACCACAAGGCCATGCGCGAGAAATCGGCCAGCATGTTGTCGACCACCGGCGTGAAAATTCAGGACATGTCGGAAAGCCTGCGCGGCATGTCGGGCGGCCAGCGGCAGTGCGTGGCGATTGCCCGCGCGGCGGGCTTTGCCAAAAAACTCATCATCTTGGACGAGCCCACTGCCGC
>JACCEB010234923.1_pt1 | contig 30111 bp, 40 predicted proteins | sample 7454761 | NCBI WGS metagenome assembly JACCEB01 (sample SAMN15323454, study PRJNA562643) | freshwater metagenome | isolation source: river surface water | place: USA:Blue River Watershed | collected 2017-08-18
ACTTGTTCAAACATTGCCTCATAATGAGCACCAAATAAATCGTGGAACTCTTTAAAGTTAGGACCAACTACGTTCCAATGATATACCCAAGTCTTTTGGAAGAGAACAAAAAGACTTGCTTGAGTATCTGATAATAACTTATATAGTGTTTCCATTATACTTTTTTGTAAGTATTTAGGTAAGCGAAATACGGGATTCGAACCCGTGACACCAACTTGGAAGGATGGGATGTTACCACTACACCAATTTCGCGTTAGGACAATCATAAACTATTTGAGTTTGATTGTCAACTCCCCCACCTCGATTCGAACGAGGAACCTTAGAGTTAACAGCTCTCTGCTCTGCCGTTGAGCTATAGGGGAATGTGGAGATAAACTCCAACGACTCAGGAGGGACTTGAACCCCCGACCAACTGCTTAGAAGGCAGATGCTCTATCCAACTGAGCTACTGAGTCATGGGACAATCATAAGGTATTTAACCTAGATTGTCAAGTGCAGGTTGTGGGGATCGAACCCACCTTAGCCGAATTATGAGTTCGGTGCTTTCAACCAGAGAGCTAAACCTGCAAGGTACCCGTGGTCGGATTCGAACCGACACTGGATCGATTTTAAGTCGATTTTCTCTACCTGTTGGAATACACGGGCAATAAATTTATCCTTCTAATTGATATCTTTGTTTTCTTTGTTTATGATAACCAATATTCTTGTTTAATGTTTTGTAAGTGTCTGTTAATGTATGACAATTTGGACATAATACTCTTAAGTTTTCTTTGTAACTATTGTCCCTTGAACCATCTATGTGATCAATTTCAAGGTAAATAATTCCATTTATTGGATTTGGTTTTCCCCATCCACATTGAGAACATTTGTAATCAGATTCTTCAAGAAGATATCTTCTTACAAAGTCACTTGGTCTACCATCTTTTTGTTTTCCAGTTATTTTTTTGGATAACCAATCACTGATATTCTGTTTGTAGTAGTGTTCTTGTTGACATTTATTTGAGCAATATATTCCCTTTCCTTGTGAAGGAAAGTACTTGAAATTCTCATTGCAATTTTTACATTGTGCTTGCATAATAGTTAGACTACTCTACACATTTATTTATACTCTAAGTGTAGTTTAGAGTAATGGAAGTGGAGGGAGTCGAACCCCCAACCGCGCACTAATCTGGTGCATACAGAAGGTATAAGCTTCTCGCTCTGCCAATTGAGCTACACTTCCAACAAAACAATCATAAGGCATCAACCTCAGATTGTCAACTATCAGAATCTAAATTTTCCAGGTTCTGTTGGTGGTTTGTCCCTCACCAACTCATTAATAATACCACTCTCAGATTGCTCAGTCAACCCCTCTGTGCCGCTTGTAGAGGTGTCTGGGCAGGTTGGGTCCCAGGAGGAGCATATTCGCATTGGTGGTGCTAGTACCTTGCATTCAGGGGTGTAGCAAAGGTTCTCATCATTATTCTCATCAACATATCGTGGTTTATATTTCTGGTCTGCTTCTCTGATGATTCTATTGTATTCATCTTCTACATCTTTAAGTGCTTTATCTACTTCTAGTTCTACTCTTGCATTTCGTTCTTCTTCACTATCTATTCTTGGTCCATCATCACCTAAACCAAAATGTTGAATGATTGCATTATAAATTTTCCACAATTGTCTTTCATCTATCTTAAACCAAATGGATAGTGAAGAAATGAGTAATACGATGATTGAACCTAAAATAAAATCTTTTACTCTTTTTGCCCTTATGTCAGGAAGAGTTGTAAATTTTCCATCCCTAATTTCAAAAAGTCTAAACATCCTTTTCGTATTCTTCGATTGCCTTATCGACCACTCTATGTATGCGATAAGAGATTAATTCGTCATCCCTAATAATATAATCATTCAGAGTTTTAATACCCATCTTTTGTTGAAACTCATCTAGTAGATTGAATGCTTTTCTTTTATCTACTCCTGGTATAAGTGCAACAGTATCCAGTGTTAGATGAATGATTGCTCCTAACTTAATGGTTTCTTTAAGTGATTTCTTTTTATCTCCAAACTTAAACTTGAAGATATTGAACTTACTCTTGTCCATTCCAATACTCCTCCAGAGCATCATCTAACATTTGGTCTACATCAATATTCTTTTTTGGTTCTCTAAGTTTCTTAGTATCAAAGGTTAAAGTAGGAGTTATGGATCCATTATCTTCTACTTTAATCTTTGCACCAAATATACTTCCTTTAGGTTGAATATTGACTTGGTTATGTGCTTCAAGAGAAATACTTAAGTCCTCATTCTCTACTTTTAAATATCCACTCTTTGCTACTATGTCTAAAGCACCCTTCTCGTCTGGAAGATTATCCATAGAGATTCTTAAAGCTACTTAATATTTATCTTTCAACCTCCACAAAGGTAATTATAGTGATTTCATAGAGGTGTGTCAAGACATTAAAAAAGAGGGTATCTCTACCCTCTCCTTTTTATTCAGTTGTATATTTTATTGTATCAAACCTCTACCGTGATCAGTTTGGAAGCATACTCATGAGCATACGAAGTGCGAGCACCATGGTGCCCCCAACCAATCCAACTATACGCATAGTTCATGTAACGATCAATAGACTTACCAGGAGTTTTCATCCTGTCTTCGATACGTTGCCATTGAACTTCAGTTGTCAGATAACGAAGTTGCGTGTGAAGTGCTGATGGAGAACCACCATACTTCTTAGCAAAATCACCCAATCCATAATATCTGTTGGCAGATGTCCATTGAATCAGTCCGTAACCGCCTCCGCAGTTACTCCAACTGGTTCTACTACCACCTTCGCAAATATTAGGAACAAAAGTTGATTCCTGACGAATATTACCCATGATGGTAGCAAGGGCGTTTCTGTCTTTAATACCACGTTCCTGGAAAAATGCCAGGGTAGCATTCTCATGTTCATTACACCCTTTACAAATTAGCCTTTTTTCTTTTGGCTTTGGTAATGCAACCTCTTTGGTCGCTGTCTTCTTTTCATCTACAAGGTCAAACTCTTTAATAATCGAAAAAGGTGCTTGTCCAGAAACTGGAGGTGGCGGACCTTGCATCTTGTAGTTGACGAATGGCAGTGATGCCGCGTTGGTTGTAACCGTTGCCAAAAGGGGCAGGGCTACAGTAAAGAAGTTTTGCACTAAATTTAATTGAACTCTACATCCGTATAGGCAAAGGAGAAGTTCCCCTTTCTCAAGGGGCAGCGCCCACGGCTCTAAATCAAACTCAAAGTCTCATAATAAAAAACCCTGCTCATAACAGGGATTTTTACATAATAAGTTAATATTTAGAGTTTGTCAAGTTGTTGGTTTACCGAACATCAACTTCTTGATCATCAGTCCAATCCTCATCCTCCAGACAAAGATAAGTGATTTCATCCTCACCTTCAGGAAGATTAATCCATTCATCAAACTCAGCAAGAAGTGCCTTAGCATTCTTGTGCCTATCTGCCTCATGTAGTAGTTCAATTTTATCCATTGCCCAATCACGAATATGGTTAACTGGGTCAATCTGAGTTTCCATAATAATCTTTTCGGAAGTACCTGTTGAGGATGTTGCTATTGTAGAAGGCTGGTTCTCCGTTGTCAAGGGATTCGGTGAGGACATTATGGGTGAAGAGTCGTCTGGTCTCCTCAAAGTTTGTTTTGCCCTTTGTTTTATGTAATGATAAGATAGTTCGACTAAAATTTTGTCTGCCAATTTTGATAATGTCTTCTTTAAGTTCCGGACAAGACCCATAATAGTTTTTCCAATCGGATTCGGATTTTACTTTTCGTTTTTTACCTTTTGGTGTTCTAAACGACCAAAGATACTTCCTACCAATATATTTTTTCCCATTGAGATTATTTTCTATCAGATAAACAAACCCAAAATAGTCTCCAATGTCGTTACTGGTGAAAGGATTCCCATTATAGATCCAAGGGTTCTCATAGTCAATATCTATACTCATCAATTATGTCAAGGACTTCGTTGAGGTATTTATGGGCTAGTCCTTTCATATCCATTTCTGGTCTAACATGGTCTTTGTATAAATTATTTTTTAATTTCAGTACACGAACTTTTATTTCGTCTTTGGTCAGTTGATTCTTGGGCATAAAAAAAGAGGAGATTGATCTCCTCTATCTATCAAGAATTATCTAACCATTCTTCATAAAAGTTATAATCTCCAAACAAAAAATCGTCACATTCTGCTGCTTCTCGGTATGCGTTCAGGATTTCCTCTTCACACCATTCATCATAATTGGAATCCTGCGAAAGTATTTTTGGTAACATCTTGTTTGATTCCGCCGACTACATAAGATTCTACCTCCGTTTCCTGGGGAGCAACCTGGAGACCCTTAGAGGAAATCCAGTGCTGAGTCCAAGGAAGTGGATTGTTGTTTGCTGAAATATCGTATTGAGGTTTTAATCCAATTGCTTTAAGTCTTCTATTTGCGATCCACTCTACGTATTGCTGAAGAAGTTTATCATTAAGACCGATCATACTACCATCTTTGAACAGATAATCTGCCCAACGCTTTTCTTCATTTACTGCACGGTCAAACATTGCATAAACCCATTCTTCCTCTTCTTTAGCAATTTGCTTCATTTCAGGATCATCACCATCACGCCATTTATTAAGAATGTTCTGGGTGATTGCTAGATGTTGATTTTCGTCTCTTGCGATGAGAGAGATTATTTTTGCACTTCCTTCCATGAGTTTAAGTTCACCAAAGGCGAAACTACAAGCAAAACTAACGTAGAAGCGAATACCTTCAAGAATATTAACGTTTGCGACTGCTCTATAGAGTTTTCGTTTGACATCATTGATTGTTTCCTTGGCGTATGAAACTCCCTCAAGATTGTGCAACCAGGCATTGGATGCACCATAACCTTGTGCGGATTGAATGAAGTCATCGTAAGACTCAGTGACGCTCTTAGCACGCTCTAGAATACGGTTGTCACTGATGATGGTATCAAACACCTCAGATGGGTCAGAATATACGTTTTTAATGATGTAAGTGTATGAGCGACTATGAATCATCTCCATAAATCCCCACACTTCCATACACGCTTCCAATTCTGGAAGTGAGCAATATGGAATAAATGCCATACCAGGACCACGACCCTGAACAGAGTCAAGCATAATCTGATACTTCAGGTTAGAAGTATAGATATGCTTTTGCTCAGGACGTAGTGTCTGATAATCTCCTCTATCTTTTTGGAGGGAGACCTCCTCAGGTCTCCAGAAATAACCAAGTTGCTGTGTAGTTAATTTATCGAAGATTGGATATTTGTATGAATCGTATCTTTGAACTCCTAAAGGTGCACCAAAAAACATTGGTTGCTTTTTGGTATCTATTTTTTCTGTATTGAAAACAGTCATTCCTTTGATTTCTGTTTTTAAATCTTCTGTTGAAGAAATTTTAAACTGCACAGGATTCACACTCTCCCTCCTCTACTGAACTTAATTCACTTAACAAATCTTGAAGATTGGGTTTTTCTTCTACTACCTCATCGGTCTTAATATCATAAGTGTTTTGATAGTAAGAAGTTTTCCACCCGTACTTGTATGTAGTTAAAAAGTCATTTGCCATCACTGACACTGGTACTTCATTATCTGGATAGTTCTCTGGATTGTAACTCCAGTTACCAGAAATTGCCTGGTCAAAGAACTTCTGCATCATAGCAACAATATTAATATAACCGCGATTGGACTCCATATCCCAAAGAAGCGTGTAATTGTTCTTAAGAGATTGATATTGAGGGACAATCTGCTTGAGTGGTCCTTTCTTAGACTTCTTAATGGACAGATATCCACGAGGAGGTTCGATTCCATTGGTTGCGTTTGACACAACGGAACTGCTCTCCGATGGCATCTGTGCAGACAGCGTTGAGTGCCTGAGACCGTGTTCCAAGATAGATGCCCTAAGAGTTTCCCAATCATGCTCCAATCCAACTGAAGAAATTTCATCTACTTCTTTTTTATAAGTATCGATTGGAAGAATTCCATCGGCATACTTAGTACGTCCAAAATATTCACAGTGACCCTTCTCTTTGGCAAGTTGATTAGATGCCTTCAGAAGATAATACTGGAATGCTTCAGATAATCCATGAACAGCATCCCATGCTTCCTGAGAATCATAATTGAATCCCAATTTCGCCAAATAGTGCGCTAACCCGATAAAACCCACTCCAAGGGAACGACGCGCCTTGGTGGCGATTTCTGCCGCCTTTACGGGGTAATGCTGATAGTCAATCAACTCATCCAGTGAACGAACGGAAAGGTCACAAAGTTCCTCAAGTTCCTCATCAGACTTTACCTTTCCAACATTAACTGCAGAAAGAATGCATAGAGCAATTTCACCTACAGTATCATCAATGTGTTGGATGGGATCAGTGGGTAAAGTAATCTCTTGGCAGAGATTGCTCATATTCACCTTATCCTTGAAAGATGAGTGTGAGTTACAATGGTCAATATTCATGATGTAGATACGACCAGTTTCAGCACGCTCTTTTAGAAGGTCCAGAATTAGTTCTTGAGCACCGATAGTTTTTCTTGGAACAGATGTATCTCGTTCATAACCCACATATAACTCGTCAAATCTATCAGTGCCAAAAGCATCATACAAACCAGGAACGTCGTGTGGAGAGAAGAGTGTGATTTCTCCGTTTTGAATGAATCGTTCATAGAAGAGTTTGCTGATTTGGATAGAGTAGTCTAACTTACGAACTCGGTTATCTTCGGTTCCTTTGTTATTTTTTAATACTAGGATATCCTCTATTTCTTGGTGCCAGATTGGGAAGTGGACCGTCGCGGATCCACCTCGTATGCCATTCTGCGTGCAACATCTGACAGTTGCTTCAAACTTCTTGAGAAATGGTACAACACCCGTGTGTTGAACTTCTCCACCTCTGATTTTGCTGTTGATGCCACGGATTCTACCAGCGTTGATGCCGATTCCCGCCCTCTGTGCAACGTATCTGCCAATAGCCATATCAGAGCTAAAGATACTATCGAGGGTGTCATCAACATCAACAAGAACACAACTAGCGAATTGTCTAAGCGGCGTTCGCACTCCTGCCATGATTGGTGTTGGGATGTTGATTTTGTGTTTGGAGATTGCGTCATAATACCTCTTTACATATGACATTCTGGTTTCTTTTGGATACTCTGCAAAAATTGTCAGAGCAATCATCATGTACATGAACTGTGGAGTTTCATAAACTCCACCAGTGCTTCTATCCTGAACTAAGTACTTATCAACTACCTGGCGCAATCCAGCATAAGTGAAAAGATAGTCGCGGTCATGATCAATATAACCATTCGCACGTTCAATTTCTTCTTTAGAGTATTTGTTGAAAATATCATTATCATATACCTCTTGATTTACACAAACATAAATGTGCTGTTCAAGAGATGGAAGTTCTTTCATCTTCCCATAGAGTTGCTTACGAACTGCAAACAGAAGCAATCGAGCAGCAACATATTGATAGTTTGGGTGATCCAAATCAATAAGATCACTTGCACTACGAATTAGAATTTCTTGAATCTCTGCCGTTGTGATTCCATCATAAAACTGAATACCAGACTTCATCTCAACTTGACTTGCAGATACTCCCGCAAGACCCCTACATGCCTCTTCAACCATCACATGCATCTTATCAAGATCAATGCTCTCAACAGACCCATTTCTCTTTTGAACCTTTAGACCGTTACTCATATTTTCTTCCAGGTGGTAAATTTAAGTTTTGCTTCTAAACCAGAGTAAGTATTTAATTCTATCACAGACTGGACATCTAGTCCAGATAAAATCATATCGTTAATATCCTTCTCTTTTATTGTTGAAGGCCAGATGATAACCCTTTCTCCTCTATCGATAACTTTGGATATTCTGGTGTGGATTTCGGCATTACGAGGTTCGTTATCATAGATCCACACACAATTGCTAATACCCCACTTACTAAGATCACCGTCAGCTCCACAAAGAGCAATCGCGTTGCGAATGAAATTTGAGTCGAAGGGGCCCTCTGTAACATAGACAGTTTCGCTTTTTTGTATTTCATCGAGACCATAAATTTTTGGTGCATCATCATCAAACATCACGGTAATATATTTAATCTTGTTGGAAGTTAGAGATCTACCCTGAATTCCAACTAAGTTTTTATTATAAAACAAAGGGATTATAATTCTTGGTTCATCAAACTTAGTGTCATCAAAAACTTCTTTTATAGAATTAACCCATGTTTTAAATTTATCAGTATAATAAAATTTATTAGGATTTAATTTTCGATCTTCAAGATACTTTTTTGCATCCACATTTTCAGATGCCTTTGGAAGATCTAATCTAGTACTAAACTTGGGTGCTTCAAATTTAAATTCTGGAGTCTCTGTTGGAAAATTCTTCCCAGAATGACCCTCTTTAAATTTTTCAAAAGTATATTGCTTATGAATTGTTGGGTCAATTTGCTTTAGAAAATTGTTGAAAGAAACATTGACTCCACAATTATGGCATTTAAAATTTGTATTACTTTTTACCTGATATAGATATCCTCTTGCTTTATTCTTATTTCTCTGAGAATCGCCACAGATAGGACAACGAAAATTGTAAAGATTGTTTTTTACTTTCTTGAACTTTTGAAAACGATGAGAAATCAAATTGATGTATTTTACATCAACAAAATCCATAATAAGACACCTTAGGTCTCACTATTCTATCAGATTATTTTGCCTTGTCAAGGCACAGTGCTGTCATAATTGCTGTCCATTTTATGACAGAATTTGTGACTTTTTGAAGGCAGTATAGAGTTGGTTTTCTTTTGGTTTTCATTGGCATCCTATGCCAACACTCAATTATTTATTTTTATCTATTATTACTTGTGCATTATCAGGAGTCAATAAATCAACAACAATATGAGATTGTGATATACCAAAAGAAACTACAGCAAAAACACCAATTATAATCCAACGAAACTTTATAACTTCTTCTAATTTACTTTCTATTTTCTCAATTCTCTCCGTTACTGCCTCATGCTGGTCCTTATTTTCCAATCTTAATTCTTCAATTACTCTACCAATATAATCATCCGCCTTATGACACTGTTCGATTCTTTCTTCATGAACAGCAAGCATTTTACTTATATTTTGACTTGTCCTACCCATAATTTGAATCGCTTCATCAATTTTATTTAAAAGAAGTTCGTATGAAGACAAACGTTCTTCTAAAACAGCAATTTTAGTGTCTGTAGATGCATTAGGATTAAACATTTTTTATCAACCATTAGTTAACCGAATTTTTCCACTCTTTCAGAAAACTAATCGTGTAAAATATCGCGACTTTAATATTATTTAGTTTTTAGATAATCTAACCACTTTTTACGAGAACCAGGGCCACCTTTCGAATATGTCTTAGCAAATTTTCTTGCAAGAAAAAACATCTTAGGACTTCTTCCCGCAACAGGTCCTCTATCATCAGAATCAATGCCGAATCCACCTTGAGCACCTGGTGCATTAGCAACCATTTGTTCTTTTATGATTGAAATGATTCGATCAAGTTTCTTCTTTTCCATTATAGATTTTATAGAGTTCTTCTAAACAGTACAGATCAACTTGTATATCGTGAATAGTAGACTTTGGATATTCGGGCAACCTGTTCAAAAATATGATAAAAGATTTAATGCATGTCCAAAGTTCTTTCTCTATTTTAAAAAACAACATTGGAGTTGTTGCTTCGCCAAATATATTATAAAGAATAATGAAATGATTTAAAATCAGGTGAGTTTTTAGTTCACCTGATTTTTTATATCTCTTAAGCAACCTTTTAATATATTTGAAATGATTTAGATCTTTTTCAAAATCTTCCTTGGTAACCGCCTGAGGGTTTTCATAATTTTTAATAGCAAATAAGAGAAAGTTTTGCTCATTCAATTCATTAAAAATCATATACTATCATGCAGGTGGAAATACAGGAGCGTTTCCAGTAGTGATTCCAGACATAGCAACAAGAACTTCATGCTTGACTCTCATTTCTCCCTCACTTCCCATGTAAGTAGTAACGCCGACCCATCCTTGGTGAGTGAGTGCGTAGCGAGTTCCATTTGCTGCGGTCATTCCACCCTCAGCAACACCATAAACATAAGAGTCATCAGTTCCCCATGATGCTTCACTGTATTTTGAATCTAAAACTGTATACTTTGGAAGTTGACTCACGGTGAATGAAGTAGATGCAATACCTACGCCACTAAGACCTGTAGTTGAAGCAATGCTAAGTTGAGTTGTACTGGCGATACCTACAATAACAGCATCCCCATAATATGTTCCAGCACGAAGTCCAAATCTGATAACATCACCAGTAGCAGCAGCGCCAACTTGACCGAAGGTAGTTCCTGTTCCAGTTACAACACCGGTGGAATAATCTAATGATACTAAACCACCAGCACCTACTGCATCGTTATTTCCCCAGAGTGCCATGTCTTTCTTCCGTAAAAAAATTATTTGCTATGAATATTTATAAAAAAATAAGATCCTGAAAGAGGACCTTATAGTTAAAGTTTTAAGTTGTCTTTATTCAGGGAGTTGGGTCAACTGCGCCCTTTTTCTTTAGATGTTGCTGAATCTGAATAAGAACAAATGAAACAATTCCATTTGACTTAAGTTTTGAATTAGCACCAAGAAATTCCGAAATAATCAAAAGAATGGTTGCTAGTGCGGCTTCGTTAGCCATAACCCACGCCCATAGAGCTGCTGCAGACATGATAACCTCCGTAAGAGTGTCCTATCCTATTTAGATCAATCAGCCTCTAAAGGAAGTTTTCCCTGTTTTTGCAAATTAAGTTTTTGCTTTTGAAGTTGTTGTTGCTTTTGCTGTATCATCTTAAGATTTGAAAATTTCTGTCTTTCTGCAGCAGTATCAAGTGGTTTTTCTTTTGGTTCTTGTGCTTTTGGTTGCATTTCAAGTGTTTGTTCAGCAATCTTTTTTGCCATCTTAGTGGCAGTAGCATACATCACTTCTTTACCCCGACCAGGATATCTCTTTTCAAAGTCTGCTGCCTTATCCTTCATTGATTTTACAATTCTTTCTTTTTCTTTAGTCTCGGCAGCAGTTAAAATCTTTTCATCGATTTGAACTTGCTCACTTCTCACTGAAGAAAGTAAGTCATCCAACTTCGACTTTCTATTTCTCTTTGGAGCAGATGTCGTCTTGGTTTTTGCTTTTGGTGGAGTCGCTTTTTTGGTTTTTGCTTTTGGTGGGGTTGTTGCAGTTCCTTCCCATGGATCAGAAGGTTTTTCTGCTTTCTTCTTGGTGGGGGCAGTATAAGAACCACTGCCTACTTTTTCTTTGGTTCCTACTCCAGCACCTCTATAAGTTGATGGTTTTCTTTCTGCTTTTTTTGGTGCCTCAGTCCCGCCTTCCATTTTACGGGCAACACCTAATGCTCCCTTAGCAACCTTTCTTGCTCCACGGGCAACAGTTGCCTTAGCAGATTTTTTAAGGGAAGAAAGTCTTTCCTTTGCTGCTGAAAGCAAACTACTCTTTTTCTTTTCAGGTGCTGATGCAGTATCATGCCCGAAAGTTACTTTTGCTTCAATTAAAGAATATTCTAGTGCTTCCTCAATATCATCTTCATCGTAACCTTCAGTTAGAAGTTCAGTATAAACACTTTCAATAATATAATCCATCTCATCAATCTCTACCATCTCAAGTAGAGTTCCACCAAGGTTCTCTACCGCTTCACTCATATTTGGATTGATTTTAATCTTATTCTTTACTGTTTTTTCAGTAATCTTTTCTTCCTTTTCCTTCTTATTAACTGTATCCATAACCTCAGAAAGGTCTTCTCTCCAATTTGAGAAACCTTCTTTTACGGTCTTTTTATCGATTGCCTTACCGATTGCCTTTCTTCTGTTGCGAAGATACTTATCGGACTTATCAGTATCACCATCATTATCAATATCAGCATCCTCTTTACCTACTGGGTCTAGTGCTTCTTTGGTAACAAGACCAACTACATTTTTATTCTTTTTAGTCAATTTATCCATATAAGAAATTTGTTGTTTTTGCTGGTCGGCATATCCTTTACCAGTTGAAGGAGAAAGTCTCTTATCTCCCACTCTTCTTTCATCAGAAGCTGCTTTTCTCATTTCTGGGTCAGCACCCTTTACTGCTTCTTCAATCTCAGTTTCTTCTTTTTTTAATTTATCCAACTCTTTAAGTTTTTTCTGCATTGCCTGATATCCTCTATCATATCCACCACCTTTTTTGGGAACTCCACCATACTTACCACCGGGTCTTCCAAATGGATCTTTTTCTACCGCTTCTTCAATCTCGGTTTCTTCCTTATTAAGTTTCGCAAGAGCTGCGGCGCCTGCTGCTTTTCTTTCTTTACTTTGCCACTTTCCACCAAATGATGTTGGAGCACCACTACGATCTAAACCACGCATATCACCATACTTTTGTCTTGTGCCTTCACCTGGTTCATCGTTTCTTTCCTCTTTTATCTTCTCGCGCTTTGCCTTTGCTTTAGCAAGCAGTCTCTCTCTCGCAGCATCCCTTTCACCTTTAGGAATATTAAACATATCTCTATCAGTCTTCAGTCTTTCCATTGGAGGTAAAGACTGTGCTTCATTAACAGCAACCTGCTCCAGATACACTCTGGAAATATTGTTCAGAGGATTAGTGGACATCTTAATAAGTACTTACTTTCTTTGCCTTATACTTATTTATGAAATCCAAGAACGCTCTACCACCTTTCTGCATATTTTCTTTCCCTAAAGTAGACCCGGGCGTTTGTTTTACTGAATATTTCAAATATCCAGTTGTTCCAACTAAAGTATTTGGTTTTCCTGGTGCTCGGTACATACTATCCATTTTCACTTCAGTATATTCCATTACATCACGAATCCAAGACTTAAACATATACTCATCTTCAGTCACACAGATGAGATAGTTTGTTCCTCTACGAATAATCTCACCAACAAGACCAGTATTTAAGTTCTCTACAATATCACCGATTCTAAAAATCCTTCCTCTAACATAGTTCTCGCGGAGAGTTTCTACATCATACTTTGGAGCAATCTCCCACATCTCAGCAACTTTCTTTTTCTTCTTAGCACCCATTCCCTGACGGACAGCATCAAAGAGTGCTTTGGTATCTCCATCATCCAATGTCTTTGGAGTTCCTCTGCGGAATGAATTAAAGTCATCTTCGATTACTGCTTTTCTCATCTTGGATGCTGACATTCCCTCTACACCTTCAGCATCAGCATCTCTTACGCCAGCAGAAATCACACGGATTAAATCAAACTCATAAAGATCCCCATTATACTTCTGCGCTAGGTTCTCAAATTCTGCTTGTCTATCAGAACCTACAACAATATTTACGTTTGAGTATCCTGCTTCATTTGCTGCGACCAATACATCAAAGATTGATTTCATCTCTGGGTCATTAATAATGTTCTCTTCAAAATCAGGGAACATCTTCTTCATATACGAAATCTTCATATCAGGGTCAAGAGGATTTTTCTTAGGGTCCTGAGTTCTTGAAGGATAAATCTTTAGGTCTCCACCAGTTGCTGCTTTTCTTGCTGACTTTAAAAGTTTTTCGTGTCCTACTGTTGGTGGATTAAAACGACCAAAAGCAACTGTTAATGTATCAGAACCAGTTTCACTCTCTTCGGGTTCTGTTGCTTTTGGTGGTGCTTTAGGCGTAGCAGCAGTTGGTTTTGTTGATGGTTTTTCTGTTGCTGCGGTTGAACCTGCCGTATCCTTTGGTTGGTCTTTTCCGCCTTCTACTCTACCCTTATCATAAAATACCAGTTTTCCTTTTTCTGTTTTCGCAACAAATTCTCCACGACTGTCTAACCAACCGCCGTGACCGTCGCTCTTGAGGTTTAACTTCTTCGCTTGCATCGATGCTTGCGATTGAGTTGCCTCATTTAGAAATTGGAAAAAACTCTTCATATTGGTAAATCTTATACTTTTATTTATTAAGTGTATCCATCAGGGTTTGGAACAAGACACTTCTCAGTCAAAATAGTTTGAAATTCTTTCGTAACTGTTGCAAAAAATTGTGGTTGAGAAGTAAATGATCCCTTATATCTTAGTTCCATATCTAAAATATTCACTCCTGCTTTTGATAATTTAAAAAATATTTTTGCCGCATTTGCTTCTGCTTTCTTTTCAAAATCAACAGCAATTTTATATGGTTTTTTATTTGCCTCCAAATCACTAAGACCACAAAGAATTGTATGAAGATCTATTGCTTTGCCGGTAGAAATATTTGGTTTTCCTTTTGCAATTTCACCAATACCAGTTACCAAAGCAAATCCAAAAGTGAAATCTTTTAAATTTTTATTCGCAGAAAGTTCATCATACAATTTTACTTTAAGGACAAGATTAATAAGAGTCTTTGCAAACAAATCAGCATTATCATTCATATATTGAGTCAATCTTTTGAACAAAATATTATTTGTTTTTGCAAGATCAGTATTCACAAATTTTCTCATTGCATCTGGTGCCCTTTCATTATCGTATCCACCAGATATACTTCCCTTTACATTGATATAGGCTCTATCAAAAATTTTTTTATCTCTCTTTTTTGCCTCAAAAAGTTCTTTATCAGTTTGACGATTAATATCTTTTATAAAAAGAATTCCATCTTCATGTGCTTGTCTGACAAGACCAGCAAAATACTCCGTTCTCAATTCCGTTATTTCTTCCTTAATTTTATCAAATTGATTTCCATTCAATACAGTATCGAATGCTTTGTTAATAAGTGTAGGATCCGCAGAATTTTTCTTTGGTTTCTTCTTGAGAGATACACCAAAATATTTTTTATCCCCAGTCTTCACAATAAAATCTGAGGAATTATAATCATCAAATCCATATGCTTTAATTCTGAATTTTTCCACTTCATTTGGCCAAACATTTCCAGTAAGAAAAACTTTTTGAGCAATAGGATCTCCTCCCTGACCATGATCTGATTTTAACCATTTCTTTATTGCAAGAGCGGCAGATATCCCAACCGTCGCTTCTTTAAGTGCTGCTGGAGTTGGTTCCATAAATGCAAGAAATTCATTACGAGAACTTCCAAACTCAACATCATTTGCAACTTTCTTTGCGGCATCAACTATCCATTCTCCAAGTGCTTCGGTCGATTCTGCTGCTTTTTTTAGAGCAGCAGAACTATAAAACATTGCACCTGCTGCCATTACTTCAGAATATTCTAATGCCATCTACACAATACTTTTTAAGTATTTAGAAATGGAGAATAGCGGACTCGAACCGCTGACATCCTGCTTGCAAAGCAGGCGCTCTACCAACTGAGCTAATTCCCCGTTGAACATATTATAAAACCCACTCAACTAAAAGTCAAGTGGGTCAAAAAAACCTTTAGTAATAATTTATTTACCAGCTCTCTTATCTAGAGTATCAAGTGCTCTCTGTTGACCACGTTCACGATTAATAGATTTATATTTGTCCTGATAAGTTGCGGTTCCTTGGTCCCACTTCTTATTTAAATCTTGATGACTTTTATCCGACTTTTTGATGTAAGCACGTAACTTACGATTGGAGAGTTCATTAAGTTGCTCTCCATTAAGAATGGCATCAATCACTTCTTCATCAATAATATTAGCCATGATCCACTCTGCTTCTTCCAGAGTTTCTGCAAATCCTTCGGTTTGAAGGAACTCAAGAACTACATCAAAGATATCAAGGTCTTCTTTTCTTGCCCTCTTTTCTAAAGTATCAAGTGCTCTCTGTTGACCACGTTCACGATTAATAGATTTATATTTGTCCTGATAAGTTGCGGTTCCTTGGTCCCACTTTTTGTTTAGTTCGGTATGACTTTTATCCGACTTTTTGATGTAAGCACGTAACTTACGATTGGAGAGTTCATCAATCTGTTGAGGAGCATAAACTTCAGAATATGCTTCGTATAAACCACGCAGTTCTTTAGAGTCCATTTTTACAAATACTTTTTCAAATATTTATAAAAAAAGACCCCGAAGGGTCAAACACCAAGAACAGCACCAATATTATCATCAAGGTCTTGAATTACTCCACGAATATCAACTACCCGAGGAGGAACACTTACCTCATCATACGTATATCCTTTCTGGGCATCAAACAGAACTTGGCGAACTGCGGCTGCTGCACGAACATCAAGTTTAAGTGTTACTTGCTTTTCTTCAGTCATACATCATTCTCCTTACGATTTTCTGAACGTTCAATACTAAAAGCACCCTCAGGATAGCGAGCACTCAGTTTCTCAAAGTTCATTTGAATTACTTCCTCAAGTGAAATATCAAGTCCAATGCACGCCTGAGAAACATACCACATCACATCTCCAAGTTCTCGCTTTAGATGAAAGAGATTCTCTTCGTTGACTGGTTTGCCTTGGAAAACAATTTTCTTTACAATCTCAGTAAACTCACCTGCTTCGGCACTCATACCTACAGCAGCAGTAAGCAATCGCTCGGTAGGAAACTCTTGTTCCCGTAGTTCCATAAGGCGATTGATGAAAGATGTGTGGTCTTTACTAGGATTAGAGGTAGTGGTATTAACGAACTCAACGTACTTATTAAGGTCAATAGTCATTAGAATTTAAATCCCTCAAATGATTTTTTAGGTTTTCTTTCTTCATAATCATACTCTCATTTTTAATGAGAGTCAAGTTTTTTAATCGTCCAATTTTTATGATGCTTTCTTTCTCCTTTCATAATCATAACAAATGCAGATTGTTGCAAATTATTTTCTTTACAAAATTTTGATAGGTTTCTAACAACCAAAATCTCACCAACTGGACTTTTTAATTCATAAGTATTTTTCGAATGTGCTTTAGAAATTTTTTCTTTACAACTTTCAGTAAGACTTTTTCCAGTTCTATAAGCAATCATTTTATCAACTGTTTCTTTTGGAAGAATTTTACCTCTATGTGCTTTACTTATTTTTTGTTTATGCTCTTCAGTTAAGGATTTTCCAATTAGTTTCTGCCTTCTCTTTTCTATAGAACTTTGTGATTGTTTAAATCCTCTTGCACATTTACCACCTTCCTTGATATTAAATCCATTTTTCACAGAATCATAAAATTTAATCCAATACTCTTCTCTTTCATCCAATAGATTTTTATCTTCAACTTCTTCAACTATACCATAAACAAAATCACATTTACTGTATTTTTGTATTGCTCTACTAATTTTAGTTTCATTAATTGTCCTAAAATGACGAACGACTCTCCTCTGCAATTTTTCTACAGTTTGACCTATGTACTTCTTACCCGTAGATAAGTTATGAATACAGTAAATAATTCCCATTAGAACTTAAACCCTTCAAATGTTTTTTTAGATCTTGGCTCATCTCTATATTCATATTCTTCTTCATTATTTGATTTTAAAATATCATCCTGCGCAGATTGCTCACAGTCATACAGTCTCATTTTTGACCTATCAATTCCCAAGACGAACCTTCTATATTTATCAGTTGAAGCATATCTATTTTTCAACTGTTTTACAAGAATCTGTCCGAGTCCCTCAAGTTCTTCAGTTGAAATGAGAGCAAACATCAAGTCAGCAGTAGCAGGGAGACCAAAGGATTCTGAAGTATCAGTTAGTTCCACATCAGAAGAACCATAACCAGAACGAGTTGTCTGAGTAGCACTTACGATAGGGACATTAAATTCCACAGCAAGACCACGGAGTTCTTCGGCAATTGCTTTTACAAAGGTATAAGAGTTGATATTACTATTACCTTTATACCTACTGGAAGCACAGATGTTCAAGTAGTCAATAAAGATAATATCGGGTTTGAATGATTTCTTCAGAGAAAGTTCATTCAATAGTGATTTAAAGTGCCCTGCGTGAGCAGATGCAGTTGGATATTCTTTGATGATTAGAGTTCCTTGAGTTTTCTTAGCAAGGTTATTCACCTTAGTTTCAAAGATATTCTTAGGGAGTTCTACAATGTCCTGAATAGGAACATTCAAGAGGTTTGCATCAATTCTTTCAGCAATGCGTTCTTCTGCCATTTCCATCGTAATGTACAGAACGTTCCTCCCTTGGAGCAAGACGGAGCTAGCCACATGGCACATGAATAGAGACTTGCCGACACCCGTACCAGCAAGAGCGATATTAAGAGTTTTGTTAGGGAGACCGCCTTTGGTAATTTTGTTAAAGTATTCAAGATCAAATTCAATTTTATCCTCCTTTTTATGATACGATTCATATCTTTGCTCATAATCAAGCAAATAATCATGTCCAACGTGATTATCAAAACTTACAGCAAGAGCGTCAGAAAGAATAGAAGGAATACTGTCCCTATTCTTCTTTTCATCCTTACCGTCAGCAATGTGAATTGATTCCATGAGTGCCAGATAAATGGCACGGTCACGGCACCACTTTTCAGTAGTATCAATTAACCATTGATTTTCAACAGGAACATCTTCAAAATAACTGATGATATCAATGATTTCTTTGAACGATTGTTCCGAAATGTCTTTTCTATTTTCAACCTCAATACAAAGAACTTCTTTAGTTACTAGTTGATTGTATTGTTGAATAAATGTAAGAATTTCTTCAAATATGATTTTTTGATTTTGATCTTCGAAATATTCTGATTTTATGAATGGAATTACTTTTCTTACATATTTTTCATTATATAATAGGTTTCTAAGGATTAGAAACTCAACCTTCTCCATAACTAAATTCCTTACGTGCAATTTGATCCAATTGTTCCATTACTTCTGGAGTAAAATATACCTCAGGTTCCTTAAGAATCTGCTTGGCATAGATTTTCTTACCATCAATCTCATAACGACCTGCGACATTTTTCCACAGACCTCCAATCTCACCGAGTTCAAGTAATCCGTAATATCTATCCAGACCGCGTTCATCATAAAAAAGACGAATCTCCACATCTTTATTTTCCTTACTCAAACGCGACTTAGCAGTCTTAGCTTTGATAATATTGCCGACCACTTCTGTTCCATCTTTTTCTTTCTTTTTGCTGAGATAAATGATCGTACTTGCTGCGTATTTGAGTCCAGAACCTCCCCCCATTTCTTTCGTTGGTACATAAGCTCCGATGACATCGTATGTATGATTTGTGACAAGGAGTGGAACATTTGCTTGACCTAGTTTGAGTGTGAGCATTCGGAAAGCACCTTTAACAAGTTGCGATTTAGTCATATCACGAACTTGCTTGTCGTTTAGTGCATCAGTGATTTCTTTCTCAGTGGAAAGCATACCTAAAGAGTCTAGCACAAACATACAAGGTTTGCGTTCCTCCGCAGGTTTTTTAAGATACAAATCTACTGCCTTTAATGCCTTACCACGAAACTCCTCAATCGTCACAACATTCACAACAACAAGACGTGATGTATCTATTCCACGAGACTCTACAAGTGATTTAGTGATAGCAGCCTCAGTGTCAAAGTAGAGACAGTAACCATCGGGATTAGCATCAAGAAAATTCTTAACCACTGCGAGAGAGAAGAAAGTCTTTCCAGTAGAAGACTCTCCAGCAATAGCAGTAATCTTATTCCCAGATACACCACCAAATATGCTACCTGAAACCAGTGCATTAAAAATATAACTGCCGGTATCGACGTAAGTTTCAGTTTCATCTATATCAGAAGCAAGTTTGGTGTAATCATCCCCAATTTCCTTTACAATATCACGTAAGAAGTCCATTATTTTTTCCTCATTGGTGTAGTTAAAATTTGTTCGGAAGTCCATCCTTTATGGTATCTGTATAAAATACATCTCTCAGATAATCCGGTTTCTTTATGCCAGTCACGGACACACTTTATTTCATTTTTATATTCAATTAAAACAGAACTTCTTCTATTGGTATCTTGTTGATGTTTATTTTCCCATCTACAATTTTTTGGATGATAACCTTCATTATTATCTATTCTACCTAAAGTCATATCATTCGGACGTTCTCCCATATCATCCAAAAAATTTCCAAAAACTTTCCATCTGTCACATACAACAATCCCTCTATCAAAATATCCAGATTTTGATTTACATCTCCTATGCATAGCACACCAACTATTATAAGTTGGTGTTGTTTTTTTACGACTATTATGTCCGTGTTTTGTGTTTCCGTGCATCAGGCAAAAAATGATTCAAGGTTTGCGGTTTTTTCTACATTCCATCCAACAGCGTCAAGAATAATCCTAAGAGGTTCTAGAAATGCTTTCTCAAATTGTAAATCATAATCAATGTATTTGTCAAGATTCAATTCCTTAGGAAAATCTTGAATGAATGAAATAACGTTTTCGTAGATAATATTTGGTTTTTTAAGGTAAACAAATTTGATTTTTTCACCATTCTGAATGAGAGAATATTTACCAGTCAATTTATTCTTCTTCACATAATGATTGAATAGAAGTGCTCCTCTAACATGAATAGGAGTTCCTTTAATATAAATGTCCGACGATGAAGTGTATTTACGAACATCTGAGGCGGACCTAGGAAATGCAATTTCTTCAGGAGGAAGAGTTTTAAATTTTGCTCTGCACTTATCAATGAAATTGATAACATCATCTTCAGTGCCGCTCATCATGATTTTAAAGGTTTCCTTTAACATGCTACGACATGGTGCGGGAGTAGAAGATTTAATTGCTTCAATGCCTTTGATTTTCAATTTAGGTTCTTCATACCTAACACCTTCACTATCCCATACACTGAGAATATATCTCTTCTTAGCAGTCCAAATTCCACGTTCCGCGATACACTCACGTTTCATGAACATCTTTTGGTCATATGCATTCACATATTCAGCCAATTCTTGGTAAGAACCTTCAATATATTTTTCAAGTTCCATCTGACAGATCTTATCAAGGAACGAAACAATGCCTTCAGTAGTTTTCTCTCTTCCTTCGTATACACGGTCAACCAAAGGACCCATATTAATATAAAGAGAATCAGTATCTGAAGCAATAACATAATCTTCACCCTCCGTCTTTAAAATTTTATTCAGATAAGAATTCATGGAATTCATAATCCACTGAATAGATACTTGCCCAGAAAGAGTAATTGCTTCAGCATTTGCTAGTTTGAAATACCGAAAATACTGATTACCAATAGCACCATAGGCAGAGTTGAGTTGAATCTTTCGTGCCATCTGAATGTTATTACAGCGGGCAATCTCTTTGACTAATTGTTTATTTTTAGTCTTTTCATACTCTTGCTCGGCAGCAAGCATCTTCTTCTTAAAGATTACACGTTCATTATAGATTTTCTCCATCAACTCAGGGAGGAATCCGCGAACGTCCTTACGGAACATTGCTCCATTCGCACAAACAGCATAATCTTTATACATCTCAAAGGTGAGATCCTTATTAAGGATTTTATCCACATTTACGGATGGATGCTTTTCATCCATGAGAGTTTCTGGAGAAATATTATACTGCATGATTAAATGAGGATACAGTGAGTTCAAGTCAAAACTCACGACCCAATCATAAACTCCAGGAATTGGTTCCTTTACATAAGCACCAGCATATTTTTCTTCTTTTTCAGACCTTACTTTTGGAGGAATAACAATGTTCCTCTTTTTCAGATAATTGTAGATAATAGTATCCCACATCCTAACCTGAGAAAACACATCAGCATAATTAACCTTAGCGTCATATGCCATCGTCAATGCAAGTTCAATCAACTTCATCTTGTCTTCCATTCGGTCAACAAGTTCTACGTCAACGATGTTATACTCTACGAACTTCTGCCAACCCTTAGTATAGAAATCCTTAAAGGTATCAAACTCAGAGTGGTCAAGTTTCTTTTGCCCTAGTTCAACTTCAGCAATGTAATCTAGACGATAAGATTCTTGTGCTTTATAGGTGAACTTTTTATAGAGGTTGAGATAGTCAAGTTGAGTGATTCCACCAACATCATACGATGTATGCTTACGACCAGAAATGTATATCTCACTTTCAGTCACAAGTCCCCAAGGAGACATACGCTTCATGAGTTTCTCACCAAGCACTCTATCAAGTCTGCGAACAAGATATGGGATATCGTAAAGTTCAATGTTCCATCCAGTCACTACTTCGGGCGTATTCTCCTCAATCATCCACCAATTAATGAAATCATTCAATAGGTCATATTCTGTAGAAAATGAACGGTAGATAACATTATCCTGCTTATTGTTGAATGGTCCTAATCCCCATGTACGAATTTGCTTAGTTGCATAATCTTGAATGGTGATTAGTAGGATTTCTTCTGATGCAGATTCTACATCAGGGAATCCATTTTCAGATGCAACCTCAATATCAAGAGTAGTTACTTTAATTTTATTGATATCAAACTTAATTTCATCTTCGGAGTAAGTATCTGAAATATACTGGTAGATATAACCAGTATTACCATAGATCTTAAAATTTTCTACGTTTTCATACTTTTTAATAAACTCGCGACATTCCCTAACAGTACCAGGTTTAATTTCTTCTACTGGGTCTCCACCCAAAGTTTGATACTTTGTATTTTTATTTGTAGGGACAAAAAGAGTCGGATAAAACTTCTCACGGGTCATAAAGTGTTTACCACCTTCATAACCGCGAATCAAGAAGTGATCCCCGACCATTTGAACGTTTGTGTAAAATCGCAAACTCATTCTTTAATAAGATCCTCGTATTTTTCAAGTAGAGTAGGAGTTGGATCAGCAATAGTAATGATCTTATCCGAACTCATCATAAATGTATTTTGTTTCGTGTAACCACACAAAAATGGTTCCATTGTTTTGTCTGGTTTTATTAGAAATGGGTTGACTAATTTACAATCAGGTTCCCCAATATCAGCACCAATTTCTTCAATCTGACTGATCAGAATCTGATTGTTCATCAGAACTAACAGTTTCACTATCTTCTTTTCCATAGTTTAATACATCTGTGTTATAAATTTCCATGAGGTCTTCGAATGGCGTCACAAGTGTAACAATCCAATCCATAGGAACCAATACATCTTCATCAGAAGAAAATGGAATCCACGGAAACAAATTAATACTTAGTCTCTTTTGCGTTGACTTAGATTTATCTAAAATACTACGAGAGATGGGAACAACATCCTTAACTTCAACAACACAAGGTTTTGATAGGATATATCCAATCATTCTCTCATCTTTAATCATTTCATTAATATCAGAGATTACATATTCTCCCGATCTCAACAATGCTAAACGTACCGACATAATAATCACATACCTCCTTGGTATTATAGCAAGAAAAAAAGGAGGAGTCAACCTGGATTTTGCCAGGTGCTCCTCGCGCCGACGATATTCAATTATATTTATTCACCATCACCATTTCCACCATCTCCATTCCCACCAGCACTTGAACGACTTCTTACAGGAACTGCCTTTCCTTTTGGAATTTGTTTTGATTTTTCTCCAGAATAGACAGTATGAGGAACTGCGTTCTTATATGCGATTGTTTTGAATTCGTCGAATGATTTCATTTTTTTATTTTTATTTAGAGGTAATCTTTTCTCTTATGGTGGTCAGGAACAATCTTTCTTAGGTTGACAGAGAGGAGTCCGTCTTCAAAGGATACATCTGCGACTTCTGTATCGTCTGCCATTGTCCACGCCCTTTTGAAAGATCGTTGAGCCAATCCCTTATGGACGTAGTTGGTGTCAGATTCCTTATCCTCTTTTTGTCCTTCGACAAATAGTTTCCCATCTTGTGTATAGACATAAACCTCATTCTTCTTAAATCCTGCAAGTGCAAGTTCAAGTCGCGATTCTACGTTGCTTACTTGAACTAGGTTATATGGGGGATAGTTAGAAGTTGTTTCATGAAGATGAAACAGACGGTCAAAATATTCATCCATACCGATGCTATTGCGAGTAATCCTCTCCATTAGAGCAGGAAGATCTGCAGCAGTATACCTCGTGAGGTTGTTCATTATGGTAGCTCCTTTAAAAGCGAGTTTGTGTTTTGTGGACCCTTACGGCATCCATTACTAATTATACAAGAAACGAAAAAAAGAGGTATCGGCAAAACCGAACCTCTTTTTAGGGTGTTCCGACTTTTGTAGAGACCGCACGAAAGGTCTCAACACTATTTATTCGGGTTCTACACCTTTTCCTTTTTTACCGATATTATACTTTTGCTCCAGAATCCAATCGCCCTTGTCCTTATAAGAAAGAACTTTGATTTGATTAAGTGGAGCAATATCAGAAACTTGATCTTGATTCACCACACTGATAAGTCCCCAATCAGCAAGCAAACGGGCAATACGGTTGCGACGCTGAACATCGTTTACCGTAAGGTTAGCATGTTTACCATCTAGGGCAAACAGTTCCTTAAAGTGAACAATGAAATATCTACCTTGCTTATGTAAAATATGGCAAGATTGATAAAGTTTTTTCTCCTTTCTTGATGCAACTCCGATGCGGGTCAAAGTTTCACGTACTTTCAGAAAGTCATCAGGTTCATTAAGAATTACTTCTACCATTTGGTCTTGAGACCATTCAACAGTAGGTTCTACCGTAGTAGTCATTTTGATCCTCCAATATCAAGTCGTTTTTTAATAAAGTTAATTTGTTCTTTTGTCAGGATTTTCAGTGCTTGAGATGCTTTTTCATTACTATAACCATAGTATTGTTTTATACATTCTAAGTCTTTGATTTTATCCTTACGGAGCCAGGGAGAAAATCTCTTCCTTTTCCTAAGACTATTTAGATAAAAAGAATATTGCATGTCTTTATCAAGATGATGATTCATGTTCATTTCATTGGCAAAAAGAACTGAATCAATCTGTCCCGATAAGCATTTATTAATAATGAATGCGGGATATTCTTTAATATCTTCAGACAAATCTTCTTTAGTAAAATTAATTGAGTTTAACCAATCTTTAAGTTCCATCATCTTATAATTTGAATGTCATCGTCATCTGTCCAAAGTTCAACCTTGGTTCTGAACCTATTCTCTTCCTTAAGTTTTTCGTAACGCTTAGTTGCTTTCTTCTTCCACCAAGAAACAATATTTTCCAAATGATACTTATCCCAGTTTGGTCCACGAACAAGTTCTTCTTGTTCACCAAGAATTACTTCACGGACATTTGAATACCCATACTCACAGATATAAAATCTTTTCTTTTGCGTAAGAGCAAATGCAGTATTAATTACTTCATTAAATTCAGCAAGTTTTGCTTTATCTTGAAGCGAATTACGAATAATAGAAATCATCTTTGTCTGTCGCTTCATCTTCTTTGAAGACGCTTTGTTATCAGTAAGAGGAGTATTGTTATTAAGAAGAGTAAATCTATCATGAAGAGTATGAAATGCCTCATCGTGGAGAAGAGGAAGAAACTTACTTTCAGTTAGTCCTTTGTATCTCATAAATGGTTTAAGACCATCATACTGGGATGCATCTGTTGTTGATCCATATAGAGATGTGGTTTCAAACAAAGCAATATCTTTCTCAAATACTTCATTGAGAGTCTCTCTTGCATAGTGAGAGCAACAGAGAAGTGCAAGAAGTTTTCCACCAAGATAGTTGTATCCAAAAGGTTGCGAGGGAACAATTACGAAACCCATCGCAGCATGTTTATTGAAAATGGAAAGATTAGGAACTTTGCCCAACCATTCATTTCTTGGTTTTGAGTTAATGGTAGGAGAACCAAAGCGAATAAACCCAATAACTTTCTTGGTGTTCTTCTCAAATACCATCCAACGAAGTTCTCTTCCGGGAATATTTGATTCATTATTATGGGAAGATACTACCCTAAGAAGGGTATTATAATGTTCCTGAGGTAAAGATTGTTGAAATCTATCTCCAATAAACTTAATATCAAACTCCATATCTTCAGGATGAATATCTTCATTAAAAAACTCATCATGAAGTGGAGCGAGAGTATTAGTTCCTCGAATAACTTCTTTCTTCACAAAACGCAAATAGTCCTCAATATTTCCCATCTGAGAGAAATACTTGATAAACTCATCCGCTGCCCACTGAGCATCTTGTTCAGAAATAATCATCATCAAACAATTAACTTTTTGCTTGGTGCTTTAATCACAGAAAACATTTGTTCATATTGTTCAACAATCTGATCCTGTGCTTCCGAAATATAAACAACGTATGATTTAGAGATTTCCAAATCTACATCCTTATCTTTCAATAGAGGAGACCAAGGGGCAAATCCCATCTGACCATTTCCGGTAGGAATAGCAACAATAGGATTACGAATAACAATTTTGTCTTCTAAATCCTCAACTTGATCAGCAATAACGTCTTCTCCAGACCACATACGAATTAGTTTTACATTCATTTTTGTTTTCCTTTACTTAAATTCACACTCACACATAATTTCAGTTAGTGCCGCTAGGAGGTTAATTTCCTGGTCAGCAACGAACGCACATTGGTATTGATACTTAGCAATAACAAGAACGGCAGCAGGGATAGATTGGGGTGTAAGGCAATCATAACAGGCGTCATAAACCCTGCGAAGAACGAGAGTAGAATCGTTGTCCAAGTTGGAGACCACCCACTTCCTGACTTCCGTGAAGTTCTTTTCCTTGAGATGTTTGATGAGTTCATTTACAGAAACGTCTGAGAAAGATGCAAGAATGCCCGCGTCGATTTTTCCTCCCGTAGAATACCTTTGGATTTCGTTGAGGACCCTACGAAAATCTGGGAAGTATTTTGTAACAAGTTCTGCAACGACTTTTTCATCGTACTCAATCCTTTCCACATCCAGGATTGATTGAAGTCGCTGGAAGAAACTACCTGCAAGTTGAACTCTTTGCTTCCCTTTGATGGTGAAGTCGATGACGGCACATCGGGAGTGAAGAGGTTCAATAATTTTGTTCTTATAGTTGCAGGTGAAGATGAATCGGCAGTTGCTATAAAATGCCTCAATATTCGCCCGTAGTAGGAGTTGTACGTCGTTTCCTGTGTTATCCGCTTCGTCAATAATGATGACTTTGTGTTTAGAAGATCCCGTAAGTGAAACGGTCGAAGCGAAGTTCTTTGCTTGGTTTCGTACAGTATCCAGGAAACGCCCTTCGTCGGATCCGTTGATGACATAATAATCTGCCCCCAGTTCGTTACATAATGCTTTTGCAATAGTGGTCTTACCAATACCAGGAGGACCTGCAAGAAGGAGATTTGGAATCTCACCCTTCTCTACAAACTCCTTAAAGGTTTTTTTAGTTTCATCAGGAAGAATACAATCCTCAATTACTTGGGGACGGTATCGTTCCACGAAAAGGAAATCAGTTCGGTCAGTTTTCATAGTATAAATAGTTCAAGGACGGTATTTTTCAGTTATGATTATATACAAAATAACCAACAAATCAAATGGAGATTTTTACATAGGAAAAACAATCAAATCAAAAGAAGAAAGATTTCAAAAACATAAGTATGATGCTTCATATAATTCAGAAACTTACTTACACCGTGCTATGAGAAAGTATGGTTTTGATAACTTTATCATAGAAGAAATAGAAAGTCAAATAGAACAAGAAAATTTAAATGAAAGAGAAATATATTGGATTGGAAAATTAAATCCACCATATAATATGACTAAAGGTGGCGATGGAGGAGAACCATTAAAATCTCCAAATTGGATAAAAGCAAATAAAGAACACCATAAAAATAGACCAAGAGAAACTTATGCTTCTTATGGTATGCTTGGAAAAAAACAATCCAAAAAATTCCACGAAGCAATTAAAAAATCAAATTCAAATCCAGTGAGTATTGATGGAGTTGAATTTGAAAGCATAAAGAATGCTATGAATATTCTTGGATGGACCGAAAAGAAAGTTAGATATAGAGTAGATAGTCCTAACTATCCAAATTGTTTTCGTTTAAGAGAAAAAACTAAAAGATAATCACTCCACATAATGGTAAATTGGTTCTTTGTATTTCCTGATTAGTCGTATTGCTTCTTGTGCTTCCTCAAGTGTTTGAATACGGGCATTTGAGTGGAGGTTATATTCTTGTGTAAGAAGATTGTATTTTTGAATTATGAAATAAGGTTTCATAGTATCCACATTAAGTTTCTCTACAATTCGGTAGTCATAAACTTTCATAATCAAATCCAATCAGGTTTGCGTTGTGGCATACGAAGATAGTTTTCAGACACCCAAGGTTTGGATGCAATGTACCTCTTGTATGCTTCAAATGTATCAATAGTTTCATCAAACTTCCATTCCTCAGGCATAGCACGAGCAAATGGAGTCACTTCTGTAATCTTACCTTTGGGAAACAAATAGTATGCATCCACTAGGGTGTTATAACAGGAGTGAGTTTTATTATACCGCAGGCAGTATTCATCGGACAAGTTCAATCCCCACTTGATTAACCAGTAGGCATTATGGATGCTTTCCAGTGCCCACTTGGTGCAAGGATGATTGCGGAATGCTCCTTTGTCGGTCTTGTAGGGGGTTCCATCTGCCTTAGGGAGAGTGCCATACCCATGCCCCCACTTCTCTGATGCCACGATAGAGAGCATTTGGCACGCCTCTAAAGGCATTTTACATATGTGCTTATCCGGAAGTACGATTGCACTTTCTGCAGGCCACGGGGATGTAACAAATATATTCAAAGTTAGTTCCTCAAAGTTTTATAATAATTTAAAAGTAGTTCTAACTCTTCAACTGTAGCATCTCTCTTTAAGATGTTTGCTCTCCTACTGACGACTGTAACATTTCCTTTTATATAACCTTTGGAACTGTCAATTCTATCAACACTAGGAGCAGACATCCAAGTTTGCTTATCCTCTCTTTTTAATTCAAATCCAAATACGGGACATTTTTCTGGAATTATAATATCTTCCAATTCAATAGAAAATTCTCTTCCAGTTCTTTTGCATCTTGATTTGATGTTTTTGTAGAGAAGTTTGGCAGCATCAACTTTCCAATCTCTGTTTAATTTTTCAGTTTGTCTTATCTTTGTAGAACATTTTTTACAAATGTCTTTTGTTCCAGAATTAACATTCCATTTTTCAATTAAACTAAACTTATTAAGATTTAGTGATTGATTGCACTCTTTACAAACTTTGTATCTGTTTGGATTTTTTTCTCTATGCTTCATACCAAATTCTCTTGCATTATATACATTCATACATTTACAAGAGCAAAACTTTTTTTGTCTTTTTCCAAGAGTAGAATTACATTCCAAACAATACATTTGCTTGTTTTCTAACTACATAACTATTTATAAAAAAGAATACTTACAGATGTATTAATACATAAAATCTGTTACTTTTACTCTTTTAACCAATCCATATTTTTCAATAAACCAATCAATAATTATTTTAAAATAACTTTTATTTACTGAAGGGATATTTTTAATATGAAGTGGTTTTTCGGTCGATAATCCCATTAAAGAAATACAGTTATCAATATCATAACAATAAATTTTTTGCCGCCCATAAAATTCAATATTTAAGTAATCCCGTATAAACTTTACAGGAATTTTATTATCAATTTGTTGAGGAACAAAAGAAGAATCCCAAGATAAGCAACAAGATTTAAAATAATTCATTTCATCAACCAAAAGTAGAATCAGGCTCCAGAGCAATATAATAAGTCACATCAAACCCAGTGTTCTTGAATCGTGACAAAAGTTTACTTGAGATCACCACTTCATAATTTCCAGGAATAATCTTGATATTTTCTACCTTGAAGTTGAAACTGAATACTTCATCAGTTTCACCAACAACCACAGAGAAATCATTAGATGTATCGTTCTTCTTATCACGAACAACGAGTTTCACCACACCTGCTTCACCAACCACAGACAGGTCAGGAAGTTGATAAACAGCAGCAGCCTTAAGCAGTTTGTCAAGTTCTTTGGTATCAAGAAGGAAACAAACATCCTCGGAGGGCAGAGCAATAGATTTATCTGGGGGAGTGATGATTACGTTGGGATCTGCAAAGAAATACTTCGAACGGGACTTACCTTCCTTGATAACAACGTAACCATCATTTTGGAAATCAAGTTCAGCATTATGATGGAGATTTAAACCATTCAAAAACTGGTTCAAATCATAGATGCCAAAATCCTTAGGAAGGTCTTCTTCAATCGTTGCCTCAGCAAGAATGTTCTTCATCACAGAAATAGTACGGAGACTATTTCCCTCCTTGAAAAGAATAGACTGA
>JACCEB010387505.1_pt1 | contig 30108 bp, 53 predicted proteins | sample 7454761 | NCBI WGS metagenome assembly JACCEB01 (sample SAMN15323454, study PRJNA562643) | freshwater metagenome | isolation source: river surface water | place: USA:Blue River Watershed | collected 2017-08-18
TATATTTTTTTATTTAAGTTTTATGTGTCCGCCTTTTCTTATTTATATGTCTTATATTATAAGGCGGTTGTTATGTTCTCTTTATAATGGGGTTATATTGATGTCCGCCGCTTTTTATATTAAAAAAACCGCCTGATTAAAGGCGGTTATGTTAGGGGTGTGTTATGAGGGTTATGGAGGGGTGGGGTTATGTTCTACCTACCCCTCTTTTAACACGGTCTTTTACATTCTGTACACGGTCAAGCAATAACTCTAATTCTTCTTCTAAGCTATCCCATGCTTTCTTTTCATACTGGTTAAGATTATCTATTTGTTCACAATCCCAGTACACGCCGTTATCAATATATTCACGCATTAGGGTAATAGATGAAAGCGTCTCTTCAATAGTTCTACAGGATTTGTATGCCATTTATTTATCTTCCTCTGGAATGATGGTAACTAATTCATATAATCTTTTCTGTAGTGTCTTATATGTCTCTTTCTCTTTTATAGACATATTATTATAGCTTTTTGATGCCGCCGCTTTTAATGCAAAAACTACTAGTAACAGTATCCCACCTAGTGATAGTGTTACTGGTATGCTTACTATTAGTTTCATTAGTTGTAATGGTTTCATATTTATTTCCTTATAGGGTTATATGGTTAAGGGTTGTACCTTGTTGTTTATCATAGGGTGTGCCGTATGGGTTACATACTATCTTACAGTTGTCTATTTGGGTATCAACTTTATCATGTGTATGCCCATGTACCCATACGTCTGGATTAAAGCGTTGTTCAACTAAGTAGAATCTATTTGTATTGAAATAGTTATTTACATCGTTATGGGTTCCGCCTCTATATCGAATAGGGATAGATTCTTCATGTGGAAGATAATGTGTTATTACTAAGTCTACCTTCTGATTAGGTGTTTTATTTAAGGCGGTATCAGTACTATTTCTATAGTTATGTGAAAACGTCTCAAAATTCCTAATATACTTAGGGTCATTTGTTCTAGGTCTTAGTATCCAATCTGGTTTTAAGTCAAACCAGTCGGAGAACATAAGAATCGTTTTATCTTCAACGGTAATTAGCTTAACTGGTTCATTTAACTTACAATATGTTAAGTTACTTATTGAATCGAATAATGTTTCCGCCTCTTTTATATCAGAAGGTGATGAGTTCCAAAATTCGTGATTACCATATACGTAAAATACTTGTTTGAACCGCCTGCACACTTTTCTAAAGAACTCAATATAATAAGCTATAGGACACCCAACGTCAACTAGGTCTGATACGTCTCCTGCAAGAATTAGATATGAATCGTTCATATCTTCTTTATCAAAAAGAGGTAGTAATTCATTAAAGTCATTAACCTGTAGGTGTAAATCAGAGATATAGTAAAATTTCATGGGTTTAACCCTCCAGTTCTACACGTTCTAACATAGCTATTGCGGTGGCAAAAACCTTTGGTCGTTTAGGGTCATAATTCTTACGGAGTAATTCAGGAGTCCAATAAACGCCACTATTTAGTAACGCCATAGCCGCCTTATTGATTAGGCTGTCTTGGTGTAAACGCTCATATGCTTTGGTTAGGTTGCTATGTGTCTTTTCATAGCCTAAGTGTGGCTCTCCGAAAATATCGCATTCAGGGGCGGTTTCAAGTGCGTGATTAAACATGGTTAAGGTTTCCTTTCTTTCTGTATCTATTATACATGATTCACTAAACCTTGTCAATACTTATAAAAATAAAATACAGGCGATGTCTTGGCCACAGACATTACTTTAATCATACTCTAGTAGCTTCTTTGCAAATAAACTACTAATAATACGAACCTGTATTAAATTTAATCTCCTGAATAAAACCTTCTACGTAAAGGCTTTAGGCAAGAGGCGGTATTGCTACCGCTTTGTCCCTGTCATATAGGTATTTCCGATAAGATAACAAACTGCACCTGCAAAATTTTGACAGTCCCAGTTTTTAACAATGGCGTTTTTCGCATCCTGCATTGTTGTTTGGGCTGGTAAATTTAAAAGGGACAAAAGATTTTCTCTAAACTCCAGAGAATCCCAGAGCGTTAAGCACTCACTAACTACGTCCATCAGTAAATCTGAATCGCTCATTATGTTTTCTCCTGATTAAAACCCACTCAACAACGGTGGGGTTTAGGCAAGAGTGCAACAGTTAGCTACTCTGTTACATTATCCCATACCTGTTAGTAAGAGAGACCAGTCTACTAACCGACCGTGATACTTCTGGGAAAGATTAGGTATCACCGCCTCCTTGCACTTCTACGAGAGGTGTGGCGTGTTCGTGAGGTTGTTCTATTAAATCGCTTTCCTGCCCTCTGGCCAAATGCCGATGACGCTTTACGTTATTCTAGTAAGTGCAGGCATCGGCTACGTATTTAGTATAACATATTTCTATGTGTTTGTCAATGGTTTATTTGCAATAATATAAGCTAACCCATCCGATAAGTCATCTTCATAAACGGCGGTTATTTTAATAGGTATTTTATTCTCCTTAGTTTGAAATAAATAATACAGAAGTTCTTGGGACTATAACGTTTTTGATATTCATAGTATACTGTCTTGGGATTAGGCGAATACTCGATGTATCAAAGTGGCTCGTATATCTAGCCGATACATAAAATGTTCCTCCTCCTGTATCTGTATCGGTGTCTGTATCTAACTTGCCTTTCATTTGATACCCACTAGTATAAGTTCGCCGTACATTATTAGAAGTGAATCTAGTTGCATTAGCAGTAAAATCTCCTTCCATAACAGAACCGTCTACTAATGTAAGTTTTAGTTTTTGTGCGTCCGCCTGTAAGGATAGCGTAGGAAATGTTAGTAGTATTAAGGTGGCTACCGCCACAATTTTATGTAACTTCATCTGGTTCATTCCTTTCGTGTTTTAATCACTTTTACTTCTTAATACTAACACATTGCCTAGTAATTGTCAACATTTATGTAACAAAATTGTTACAAATCAGCGGATAACAAGTATTTCATAGTAATAGGGGCTACTTTTTCAACAATTTTCTCTAAAGCATCTGCAAGGAGGCGGATTTCATACTGTGCACCTTCATGTTTTCTAAGTTTAATAAAGTTGATAGCCGCCTCTAAAGAGATAGTCCAATAAAACTCTGTGTAAAAACAAAGCGGTAGTACGCCTCTGGCTTGTTCTTTGGCAACGCCGTTATTAACAAGTTTACTGTATAGAGCAAACGCCTGTTCTACGTGTTGTTTATATTCCGCTTCTAACTCCACCGAATTTTCAACAATTTCATCTGTACTTGCTTGTTTATTACTCGGTGATTGTTTCCTAAACCCATTGGGTGTATAGAAATCAAATACATCGGCATTGACATAGCGACCGCTTATTTCATTCCATGCTGAACCTTTTGCTCCGATGCTGTATTCAATCCCTATACAATGTTTCCAGATTTGTCTGGCTAAGTATTCAACTGTCTTGCAATGAAGTTGAATTTGAACTTGGCGTACGGGACTCATATGTTTATGTTCAATAAGGTATTTAATAAGTTTTTCATCGGAAGCATCTAATACTTCTTTTCTCTTACCGAAGCTCACACGAGCGGCGTTTACAACTGTTAAGTCGCCGCCCATATGGTCTACTAGTTCAATAAATCCGTGGTCTAAAATATCAATCTTCATTATAAATTTCCTTCTACTAATTATCAACTATTGTTTGTATATAGAGTCCTTCGATAAAGAAGGCGGTTGCTCTAAAGCTACTTGATGTGCTAATGCAATATAACCACAGGCATCAACCGCCGAATCCAAGTGCTTAGGGTCTTTAACGTTACGAGCAATCTTCATTAAAGCCATCATGTTTCCAACGTCGTTAGGATTGATAATTCTAATGCCTAAGTAGGTGTTCCAGAAATCGGCGATACGTTTAAACATCGTATAGGCGGAACCATATTGTTCAGCTCTATCCCCGCCTATTAAGTCTTTAGCTGTATCTAATACATCTGCTGCTTTAATCTTATCTGTCATCTTATTGTGTTTCCTTTGTGTCTTGTCTACTTGATATGTCTAAGGATTTCCATCACACTCTTTTCCATTCTTGTTATGCTCATCCGTTAATTTGCGTGTCATTGGTTGACTTCTTTCGTTTTAGGGTTTGGCATTATTCTGTCTCCTTATGATTATAGTCTTTTAAGGCTTTTTCTAAGTGAACGTCATTTATAAAGGTAGAAATCCGCCTCTGTAATGCTGAAATGTTTTCCTGCAATGAATCAAAATTGGTGTAAAACAAATCGGTGTCGCCGTCTTCATCAATCGTGTATAACTGCTCTGTATCAAACTCTTCTAATTGTCCATACGACTCTGTTAGAACATACTGAACATCTTTAAGTAATTCTAGTAAGTCTCTTTCCATTTTATAATCATTGCCCCTTTCTGTAATAACGTCTAGTCTCTTTCCATTGCATAATCCTTTCCTCTTTCTGGGGGGAGTAGTAATGGTTTTCTAACCAGAGCAGGTGTAATCGGTATTCTTCTGCTTTTCTTTCCTCGATAAAGTTGTTTAAATCTTGGACTTTAATTAGATACCTGCACAATGAATTATTTATCATAAATTCCCCTTTCATTGCAGGCAACTTATTCTTTCTTATCCACCTACGTATAGCTCTTGGACTATATCCCATCTGGTAAGCTGCTTCCGTCGTGGTCAATAGCGTCCAATCTCTTTCCACTATTTGTTACCTCTAAATTTAGACATAATCACGTCTTTGTTTTTATAAGCAAGGAACACGCCTAATGGGAGGCTAAGCCCAAGAAATACAATAAATAACCAGCACCAAAACCAAATAATACTAGAAAATGTATTCCATAACGACCCAAAGAAACCTTCTTCTTGGTCTTCATTTTGTTGCACAGTGGAAGCAATCGGTTGTTGATTGGCTTCACTATAACCTGTTACATCATTCTGATAGGCTGGTTGAGGAGTATACTGTGGTTGATTATAATAACCTTGAGTATGACTAGGGGTTAATAGTCTATTAGTTACCGCACTTCCAACGCCGAAACCAACGCCTTGCGATAAGCCTTCACCCACTTTGCTCATAATACCGCCTTTTCTTTCACGGCGGATTACGATAGGTCTTTTATAATAAGAGCGTGAATATGAGCGTGTACCGCCACTTCTATAACGGCAGGCATCCGCCTCTAAAGTAAAAATAGGCGTAATAACTGATAAAACAAGTAATAAACGAATTAAAAACATAATACCTCTTTCTATTTCTTAGTAAATAAAGCAATCAAACATACTAATATGAATACTGCTCCTGCTATTACATAGACTCGTAATGGACTTTCCCACAATAATAAAAATGCGTCCATACCTAACCTTTTCTATTTGCTAATAAAAACCCAACACATAAAACTAAAAACAAAAACAAAAATAGGTGTAACTCTTCCATAAAATTCCTTTCAATATGAACATCATACATTATAATAAATTATTTGTCAATAGATAATTTACTCAACCTCCCCAAAAGGTTTCACCGCATCCCAAATAGGGCTTTCTGCTGGGATGGTTATACCTTTAGCAAATTCACAACTTGAAGGTGTATATCCGACATCTCTGCCTTCAAAGATATACCAAGTTTCTTCTAAATCATAATAGTAACAATCTGGTACTAGGTGCATCAATTCCAGCACCTTATTAGCCCCATTATTAGCAAAGTTATAAACCTCTCCACTCATAATCCACGCCTGTTGTTGCGGTAGCCAGCAGTAGCGTTGGTTGAGTAGACGTTCGGCGTATGCTATTGCTTCATCTGCAGTTTCAAAAAACTTCTCTGATTGAGAGTCAGAAGATAACCAAACTTGCCAATTAAAATGCGGTTCGTTTGATAAATCAGTTGATAAATCCACAGTTTGCACAATAATATATAAATCTTTTTTAAATACAATTTTTACAAATGCAGAAGCTCCTTTATTATAGAGGCTTTTTATCGCCTCTGCCTGCTCATCCGTTAGTTTGCGTGTCATTGGTTGCATCCTCCTATTTAAACGTTATCATTATTTCTGAACGTGAACCTGCTAGGTCTGCTAGTTTGTCATTACCGTCCCCGCAGATTATCACATAAATCATACAAAGCATAGTAAAGAAAAATTCTTTTCCTTCCTTGAACAATAGTACTAGCAAAGTCAAAATCCAGCCAAGTGGATACAGGAATAAACCTACCAAAGCCTGTAACCTGCGTTTATTTGGTGAGGCATTACGTACATTAAAAAAGCTCATCACTTTCCCTCCTTATAAACTTCAACGTGTGCTACGGCTTCCCACGATTCTTGCACCTTTTCTTTTGGCGTAAGTGGGTGTAACGCTGGTTGAAAGGCTATAATACTACCAACTTCATAATAATATCCGCTTGTATCGTAAAAACTACCTTCGTTAAACAACATTACATAATCAAAAGAACCATTTCGACAAAGAACATGGTAACGATTGCCATTAACAAACTCAAACCCTTCGGCTTTCAGCCACGGGCGTTGGGCAAATGCGATGGCTTGGATTAAATCGTTTAATAAATCGTAAGCCTCTTTTGATGTATTAAAATAATCTGACCATGTGCGAGTACCATCTATAAAAGTAACTAATACTTGCCAATAGCACGAATATAGGTCTTCTATTTCAATGACTTCCAATTCTTTTACACCACTGCTGGTATCAAAGGTGGTGTTAGGTTTCATTTTATCTACTGTACACGGGCGTAGGGCTTTAATTTGGTTGGTCATTAACTTGTAACTCCTCTTCAAATTCTTTAATGATACGGTCTGGCAATCTGCCTGTGATTAACATCTGGCAGTTTTCTAAGTAGTCTTTTATCTTGTTTTTAGGGCGTTTACAGAGAAAAGCAATATCATCCACATAATCTCCGATTGCCTCAACTACATCAAGAAAAAACTCTTTTGTATGCCTGCATATACTGCAAACGACTACAAAAGGAAAACCTAAGACTAGCCCTAGAATAGGGAGAATTGGCAAAAATACGACGTTGAACAACGCATATCGTCTTATTTTCATAGGCGAGGCGGTGCATAAACGACGGTAAAAGTTATTCATTAACTTGCAATTCCTTCTTAATTGTTGGATGGTGTTTACCTGTAATTAAACCGTACAAATGGAAGTACTGAACTTCTACAAATGCTTTGGGTGTTTTGAACAAATCAGGCGTGCCTAGGTTTTGAAGCATCACACCTATAAAAGTGATAGGCATAAGTAACAGGCTCAATACACAGTACAGTCTAATCTCTATTAGTAACATTGGTGGTATCCGTCTATTTTCCTTCCAAAGGTGTTAGCTTGCTGAATACGTCTGGGTAGTACTTTATAAAATCATCCAACATCGGCTGAATAGCCATTGCTGTTATCTCTTGAGGTACGTTTTCGTCTAACCCAATAACAAGGTGTTCATGTACAAACATCGCCCAAGTAAACTCTTTTGCATTAGCACAGTACTGGCAACCTTCAAGGTCTGTATACTCTTGGTCAAAATACCCTTTACTAAGGTCGTATTCGTCCAACGCACGTACATTGTAGTTTTGTTCATGCTTTGGTTCTAACACCTTCGGGTCATACCACGGCACTTCCGTATACCGCCCTAGCGTAGTTTGGTAGATGGCTAGGGTTTCCCACATTTTGTTGCGGATGAAGGTTAGCTGGTCGTTGACAAATTTACATAACTTTAAAATAGTATCTTTGCAATCACTTTGATAGTAAGTCATGTCTACTATTTTTTGATTTAGTTTTAATTCATACTTAAATAGGTCGTTTAAGTCCCAGTCTTTTTCATAATAAACGTAGGCGTATGTTGTTTGAATATCAAAAAGTTCTGCGGATAACAGACTTAAATTTACTATCGGCTTCCCCTCTAAATCAATAAGGGTTACGGTTTTATCATGTGGTTTCATATTATATAAGTCCTGCTTTGTAAATAAAAACAATATACGCTACTACCATTGCGACTATCGCCAAAGGTTCTATTAAATAACTGTTATTTTCAATAGTGTCAACAATTTTGTCATAAATCTTTTCATGTGGTTTCATATTAGTCTTCCTCTGCTACGGTGCGTTCAATACTTCCATCAGCTTGTGCCTCATTCTCGGGGTATTTGATACTATCAAAATGCTCGTTTTCTTTTTCGTATTCTTGAATTACACGAGCATGTAGTACTTTAAAGACAACAGAGCCAAAATCGCCTAGCCCTACTGGCTTATTCTCACTAGTTATAAAAGCTCGGTCAACTAACTTGTAATAAAACTCTTTATCGTATAAAGGGTTAAATAGCGTATTCCCTGAACGAAGCGAATTTGTAACCGATGCGATGTGTATAAAAAGAGATTGCATAATGTTTTTAGCAAACTCAATTCTTTCAAGTCTCTGTCTTGATTTTTCCAACTCTAGTAAGTATTTATGTAAAGTTTCACTAATGTTCATCGGCTTGTATCTCCTTGGTTAATAGCGTGCCTTTACCATCTTTATCTAATTCAATTAAACCAAAATAAAGGGGTTGTGAAATGAACCGAATACATGGAAACAAAGAATCGTCTACAACGTAAATACCGCCTTGTGCTTCTGCATATTCCAAAACAGCTTGGCTTTCATTGCTAATCGACTGCTTAATGCGTTCTGCACAGCTTCCCTGTATTCCATCAAAATGTAAAAATTGTGAAATAATAGCTGGCTTTCGGAATAAAGGGCTACAAACAGAGATAATGTTGTTTTCCTCGGATTCAAAGTGATACTCGTCTGAATGCCCAAACGCTAAAACGGTACAAGTGTTAGGCTCGTAGGCTTCACTGGCTATCAACTCTTGGTAGGTGTTAAATATCTGCATCACACGCTTTTCCCTTCCTGTTCTGCTTTCCATGCTAGCCACGCCGATGGGTTGGTGGAATAGATGAGGTGTCCTGTTCTGAGAACATCCTCAAAACGCTTATACTTTGCTACAGGCTCTACCACTGTAGCTTCATAATAGTAAGTCCCGTTAAAGGAATACCACTTACCTACAGGGTCTTTTGCAAACTCCTGCACGCTCACACGTTCAGGCTCAACAGGGGGTGCTTCACTGATAATTTTATGTAACTTTTTTGCTAATAACTCACATTGCTGTTTAATGTAATCATACGTGGCGTGTATCATTTCTTCTTGAAGCTCTGATAATTGACACGCCAGTTTTGATGTAGAAAAAGACGGATGGTTTGTATCAAAGCCAAATGCCCAACCAAGATTTTCTGTGTTGTGGTCTAAAATGCTTGATAACTCTCCTGACCAGTCAATCCAAGTATCACCTCCTTGTGTGTTATCCCAAATGGATTCTAAAATATCGTTAGGGTCTTCATGCCATTGTAAACCGTCTAAAACGCTTCCTTTGGGAACTTGAACATATCCGCAATAATACGAATCTTGATTGCGGTTAATAGCGTATCTAATAACAGCCGTTAAACCCGCTTCTGTTTTAAACCGAGCAAGCTCTACAAATTTACCATTGTCTGTTTCAAATTTAGGTTTATCCATTCTTGGTCTCCTTATATGTTGGTAACGCTTTTGTTGATAGTATTAGTATAGACTATTGCTCCGCCGTTGTCAAGCGTGTAACAAAAATGTTACATTTTACATTCTTCATTTGGCATAATTTGAGGCGGTAGCTCTGGGTATTCCATGAGCGTAGAAGGTAAGAACATGACTATCCGCTCTGGTGTTAGATACGCTACTGTTTCACACGTTGGAAATCTATCTCCCGCTACAGTAGAGAATTTTTTGATTTCGCCAGCTTCGTATATATGTGGTTGTTCTCTTAACATACTAACAAGCTGTAACGCCTCCTTTAACGTCTTGAAAGCTACTGACAAGTTAGCTCCAGAAACCGTTGTGCTGTTATAGAATCCCACCCTTTTGTGTAATGGTTTATCTTTTTCATACATACTTGATTCAAAAATCCACCTAAGAGGCATCTCACGCCCATGTATCTGGTACCACGTCGTTGTCTCTGTATATGTTGGTCTATTATCTATACGTCTTACTCTACTCATTTTATAACGCTCCTTAGATAATAAAATACCTCATGTAATTAGTATTGCACAAGGTATTTTATTTGTCAAGTATGTAAAGTTTTTGTTACATTCCAAGAGGTCTCTTTATCGGAGGCGTACTAGGCTCTTTTGGTGTAGGCGGCCTTTTATTGTGTTTGAGCCAATCTTTACGTCTATCAAGAGCGTCTTGTAGTTTTTGTTGTTGCTTAGCACGCCTCTCTTCACGCTCTTTATCTTTATCCATAATATAATCCCTTTCTAAGAGAAAACATATTTTTAGTAAATAGGGGTTGGATTATTAGGGTAATCCTCATATACAGGAGGCGTAAAGACTCCTCTATGAAAACAATAATATGTTGCTAGAACGTAGTCAGGGTCATACTTTAGAATGATATTTATTAAATCAGATTCCAAAACTCCATCCGCAGGTTTTTTACCATATATACAGTTTTGCCAAATTGCTTCAATTTCATTTAAAAGAGGATTATTAAGACACTGACTCGTCTTTATGTTAGCTGGGGAGTAGCGTAAATCAACAGCCCCTTTCTTATAGCTTCTATACCAGTCGTATGTATCGTGATGTATTCCACTAGTTCTATGGCCAGGTGTTCCGCCACAAAACGACATAAGAGTACGGTCAAAAAATTTTAACCTAGGGTCTAGCTTAGCTCTTAGTTTTGGCAAATCCTCTATGAGCTTGCTGTGGTGCATTTCGTTTGCAAAGTAAATAAATATACAGACTCCATACACTACTAGTACCGCTAATAATGATTCCATACTAAAATCCCGCTCTAAAAGATTTGAAAGTTGGAAACCGTGGTTTATCATAACCTTCTGTAGGGAAGTATTTATACGTGATTGTCTTACCTAGTAAATCCGCACGCCTGTTCCAGAAGTCAATTCTGTCTTCGGCAGAAAACCCTTGTACGCCAAATATCTGACCTTTACTATTCTGGCAGATAAAGCTGCCAACTTCTTCTAAATGGCGTTTATTCTCCTTCTTACTGTCTCTTTCAGAATAGCCTAAAGGTGATACTGTTGTTTCGCCTATAAACTCCTCTCTAGGTTCTATAGAAAGAATAACCGCCTCGTCGTCTACAAATAATTTATAACGTATCAGCTCTGGCGTACCATGTTTAACACTTTTACCACTTCGACCATGCTTGTAGAGACTATGTTTATGCCTAAAAATAGCACCTTCATAACCAAGCAATACGTTTTGCTCTGTAATGGTATCAAAACCTTCTACACTATATACATCGTGAGCATATACAACTCTAATAATTTCGTAATTCTCATCGGTATCTCTCCAATGTGTTTCAAGTAGTTTGTTGTAACGCTCGTCAAAGGTAGCAGTATCGTTATCGTGGAGGTCAAATACATAATAACGCAGATTACCGAGTGGGCTACTTTTAGCCATTACTATACTCTGTATCTGCCTAAAAGTTAGACCTTCCGCATAAAGCTCGCCGTCATAGCCTTCAAACTTACTATACCTTTCCTGTATATGTTCGTTTGGGATAGGTTTGCCTGTTCTACTATAGCAAACGCCACCTTTTACTAGCATCCTAATACCGTCTAACTTAGCTTGATAGAGATAATCATCTGGTTTAAGTGGTTTCGTAATCTTCTGGTAATCTATGGCTAGCATCGGCTTAACCGCCTGTGTTTTACTCATCATAAAGTGAATCCTCGATAGTCATAATGACATGGGCGTATGTTTCTTCACCATCTTCTATTGAGGATGAACCAACTTCAATGCTTGCCCCTGTAGAGTTTGCATATAGCCGTAGTTGGTTTAAGTTGTCATAATGAACGTCGCCTACAAAAACTCCGTCCGCCGATAATCTACCGATAACGTACCCATATTCTGTTCCCAAAGTAAAATCTCTACTAGAGTTGATATGTACATGAGGTACGTGATTCTCATCAGCAATTTTATCCGCTAGTTGTTGACTGTACGCCTCAAAATACGCATCATCATAAGATAAAAAATCTGCTAACGATAAAACTTCTTCAGTATTTACTAAATCACTCATAGTGGTATTCCTTTCTAATCTTGAGATGTAAATCTAGTTACTTTAACGCTACCGTCGTGCATATATTCATTGCCGTCAAATTCATCATAAATTTGCCAGCTATCTTCCTCTGGGTAGTAGCCAAAATCGTCTTGTTCTTCAAACCGTTCTTGTGTTTTGATGTAAAACATGGTGTTTTTGTCTTCCTGTAGGTCGCTGATGGATAACGCAATGTGTTTAGAATAATAGTGAGTATTTTCCCCGTAACAGTTTACAACCATTTTTAGTTGTTTCCGCCTGTTAGAAAAAGAATCGGTATAACCAATATACACAATAAAGTATTCGCCGTATTCTGGAGTCTTAACCGCCACATACTTGACTTTATGCTGACCTCTTGCAATGTACTGTAAATGGTCTTCGACAAACTCTAAGGCGGTGTCCCAGTCTGCGTAGTTACGCTCACAACAAAGAGGTTCATTCATTGTATCGAATGTTATTGCCGTCTTATCAAACTTAAAAGTTAAAGTGTCGCTTTCTCCTTTATCTAGTACACGCCCTTCTAATAAGGCGTTATCTAAGCGTTTAAAATAAAGTGAGTAACCTTTTTTAATCACAGTGTGTAAAGCTCCTTATCTCCTAACACGTAATACTTTTGACCATCTGCTATTGCCACGTTCCGCAGTCGTGGCAGGAAACTCCTCCTTTTATCTATACGGCAAAGACTAACATTCACATAACCTTTATCTGGAAATACTATCAGATTGCTCTGTAGGTATAACCAAACGAATAACCAAGTATTTAACGGATTATACATATGACCCTTTCTTTGTATGTATACCTAGATTAACATACTATCATAATGTTGTCAACCCCTTATTATATTGTTTACGCATAATAATGTGTTATAATAAAAGTAGTAGGCAAGTGGTCTACATAAACATGAGGGTATTATATGGCTATTAAGAAAAATAAACCGCCTGCTCCCACAGTTAAGCAAACGTCTAAAGAAAATCAGATTGTGGTACACGCCTATTACGATAGGAAGAAAGATTCTATCGAAGGGCTATTCACACTAATTGTTAATGGTAAAGAGGTGTTTAAACAACTTCCTGCTAGGAGCGGTCAACGCTTTTACGAAAACACTAACTTTGTATCAGGTAAATCTCCTATCCCACTATTAGGTAAAAAGACAGAATACCAGCTTGTTACAAAAGCGGTAGACAACGGTGAAGTTATCCCAAAAGGAGGCGGTATCGGAAGATTCTATCCAATCTGTACAGACATAGCAAACCCTATGGTTATCCGCTTCCCTGAAGGCAGTAGATTCGCCATAGGGCTTCACCCAGAAAATAGATGGCCGGGTTCTGCTGGGTGTATTGTTCTTCTGGTGAACACGCCTCAAAGAGAGCGTGCTGTGAGGGACTTATTCCTAATGTTAGATAATTTACATACCAAAGGCGTTAATAATTTCCCTCTAACAGTGCTTTAAACTATTCGTGGTTTACGTAGCGTTCCGTTAGAAGACCAGTTAAGGTACTTAATCCCTACGGTACTTCCAACTTTATAAGGCTTTTCACTTACTAGAGAAGCCTTTTTATTTTTGCCGTCGCTTTCGTACTCTACTTCTAACATATAAACATCCGCCTCTTTTTTGCATTGTTTAACCTTACCCTCTAACTGGTATTCATTAACCCACTTATATAGAATACCTTCTGGCGTTTGAATAACAAAACCTTCAAGACCTTTTTGCCATCCTAAAGCGTTTTTGAACAGTTCTTTCAAGTTCTTAACTGTAATCTCTATAGGGTTTTTATGCCTTTTAATCGTTTGTGTAATAACGTTATAGTCTGTAAGCGGTATACATTCTGGGTATAACAAATACGCCTTTAATGATGACGCATTTTTGTGTACGCCTCTGCTCTTAAGGATAGACTCGGTAAGCTCATAAGTATTAACAGAACCGTCGCCTGTGTAAAGCTCCGCCCAACTAGAGAAACTGGCGGTTCTCATATCTCTTAAGGAATTTTCAAGTTCCCATAACTGTTTGGTAACGTCTATACGTTTTTTAGCGGACTTACCAGTAAGTGTTTCACCATCCCATTTAAGAAATACCAAGATTCCGTCAATCTTAGGGTGTACCCAACCTGTAACTGTTTCTGGCACCGCCTGTAAGTTCTGTAAATTAGAAATCATTTAAACAACCTTTGCTATGATATTTGATGCCACAGGTCGATGAAACGCTCCCCATAACAATGGAACTGGGACTAACATTTTCGATAACAACGCCGATAGGTTCTCCTGCGTTTTAGGATAGATATATGTAATATCAGGCGAAGCAATAGGAAAAGAGATAATACAACTTAGATACACAAGAAACATCATACCAGACTTAGCGAGATAACACGCCTCTAATTCTCCATATGTCTCCACTTTATATTTTCTGGGTTCTACAGCTAACTTAGAAATGTTATTATAAAGGAGATAATCGTTTCTGGCGTTAGTTGTCATACCTTTAGGTACCGCCTGCTCTGGCATCAATCCGCCTACGAAAGCAATATACCCGTTAGTATCCGTATAGCTAAGGAGTTCATAGTACTTATCATATCTAGTGCGGTATAAACACACTCTAGTGTTAAATAAGTCTGTAACACTTTCACAGGCATCAGCATAATAAATCATATCAAGGCGTGGTAAATTACCTTCGGCTTTTGGTCTAGGTTTAGGAGGTACACGCTTAACACTAGTGATTTTACCTATTTTAGATAGGCGTGCTATCTCACTATTCGGTAACTGTAATATAGACTTAAACACATTGTTCAAATACTTATTTACGCATAAATCATTGTAAAAGAAGTCGCCTTGTTGTAATCTATTGTCTATTACTTCGCACCCTGCAAATTTTAATACTGGGTGTAGCTCCATCTTATCGCCGTAGCCAAATCCGCCTGTTATAAGACCTATGCTAACAAATTTTTTAAGTGTTTCAATAGGACAACAAGTACTACGCCTAAAAAAGGGGAATTTATATGGGTACATTAAACCTCCTTCCCGTAGGGTAAAAACTTGAGTAATAATGGGTTCAAGCTGTAACAAGAGTCGCCTTTAGCCCAAATACCTTTTAACTTGCTTAGAGTGGCTTCTCTTCCTTCAATGAAATAACGAGGCATAACTTCTAACTTTGAAGGCTTTAAGTATCCCAGCTTATATGTAAAGTAAAAATGGGGCGTAACAACCGCAAATTGCTGTTTCTCTGAATTAAAAAATAGCTGTTCTACCTCTCCTACAATAGTATCGTAGAAGAATTGAACTTTTACAAATTCTTTACCTTGGCAAATGGAGCCTTCCTCATTATGCTGTAACGCTAATTTTCTACTGCTTTTTAATTCCTGAAAGACTTGATAAGTTGACCAACAGCTTGGGTAGTTTGAGAAAACTTCAGGTCTGGTAGACATAACGCCTTTAAGCAACAGCGTAAACTCCTTGTTGTTATCTAAGCCACTTGAAATTACCTCATAGTAACTCCCTTTGTATTCGGTGAAATAATCTTCTGAACCGCCTGTTTTATACACATAAATAGGTAACATAGAGCTAGGCAGATAACGTAAATCTACAGGGTTCATCTTAAAACTATTAACAGATGCCATCCTGACTTTCTGGACTAGGTTGTCTAAGATGTTGTTAGTATCATAAAGACCTGAATTAGCTAACACTCTAGCAAACGCCGTAGGTTCATATAGCAGTTCCGCCTCAAACTCTAGGCGACCACGCTCAAGCTCTTCGTCTGTTATAATGATAAGGTCTAACTCTTTTAGTCTTTTATAAAGACCTATATCGTACCTATATGCTTTAAGATGTTTATCAATAATAGAGGTGGTATCTACGTGCTTATCTAACTTGTGCATTCTTCAGCTCCTTCATGTTCTTATCAAAATCACGGCGTTCACATTGAGCCTCGGTAGGCGTACTTACATAGTTATGCTCACTAATATGAAGGTTATAGATGCCTTCATAAATGTCATTTTTACTATTATCTAACCAGCCCCTTGTAAGCATCTTGATTTGAGGCGGTACTGGCATATGATTATAACATAACTCGTTAATAAAGTGTATAGAAGTGTCTACCGCCGCAATCCTGTCTGGTACATCTACGCTGGCAATATAAACCATGCCATCAAACACCTGTGAAATAGTTAAAGGCGGATACCTGCGACCCCACATATCAGCATAGGCGGAATACGCCCTAGCAACAAAAACCTTTTGTGAAGGGATGAGTTCAAAGTCAGTCATCATATCTGCATCGTACCAACGCTTTACATTATCCAACAAATACGAACGTAAAGCATCATGTCGTGCCTTAAACTGTGTATTATTCTCATAAAACTCTTGATACTCTTTAATATAAGTATACAATCTTTGTGAATACTTCTCTTGGGTATCTATCTCGTCGTTATACTGCTTAGGGGCTTTTCTTTTCTTAGTCTCGCCTTCTGCCTCAAAACGCTCAAACCCCCATTCACGAAACATTCTGGAATCAACCCTAGGGCAATGCACCGTATGACAAACGTAATCGCCGTGTGCACCTCTAACGAAGTACCCAGTGTGTTTCTTCGTACCAGTGTCGATAAAAACCTCTATGTTAAATAAAGACTCCTCATTGAGTTCTTTAGGGAGATGAGAAAAATACATTTTAGAAAACTCTAGTTCCTCTGTATGAAGTAGAAGCTCTTTATTTTTTGGACTTCTTGGGTCTTCATCATATTTTACAGGTAATACTTCATCAGGCTCAATCTTATTAAAAGTATCACGAACAAATTTATAAAAATGTTGAGGAATAAGGTCGGTTATCTTGTGTACACCAAAGACATAAGAACCTTCTTTAGTCATTACTCTATTTTCTTTGTCAAACAACCCCATAGTAGAAAGCATGGTTACAAACTTATTGTAATGTTTTCTGTACTTAGAAAGACTGTCGCCAACCAGTAAACCGTTAAGACTATTGTGTACGCCTCTAGTAAAATCTAAAAACTTAGAGTCTGTATGTAATGCCTGCCTATCTTTTGGGGCATATATCCAATTCTCTGTGCAGTACTTCTCAAAGGCTCGTTGGTATTCTGGGTCATCTTTAAGAATAAAAGAGAGGTCATCCATAGGCTGGTTTACTTCCTGTGGAAGCTCGCCGTAAAACTCGCCTTCTTTAATGGGGCGGTAGCCTTTTTCAAAAAAATAAACTGGTGAGTTCATCTCACGCTCGTGCAATGGTTTGTAAAGTGGATTGTATCTCATAAGCGTCTTTCTAGCTTAGTATGTAATAACGTATTATACTCATTTGTAGAGTACGGCGAGGCGGAAAAAGGCGGAACCTTATACTCCTCAATTTGGTAAGAACCTTTATAAAAGGTTATAGTTATCCCAATTTATCCATTATGTATCCTTTTTCAAAATATAATAAATAGTAATTATTTCTATGGGGGGTCGAAGAGAAAGCACTTTCTCCTCTCCACAATCTATAAATACAATATCATACTTTTAATTTTATGTCAAGTATATGGTTCGTTCTTAACCCATAGGGTCAAGAGACTCACACGCTCAATCCTGCCTCATTACTCGGATACGATGCACATCGCATCCTTCGATTCGGTACAGAATTTCACTATTAGAGACTAAAGACATGAGCCTCGCCCAAACGTCGGCTTTCATGTCATTACGTCCGCTCAAAACCATTTTATAATTATATACGCCCTGCGGGAGTATAGAACCAAATAAAAGACCCAGAGGGGTCTTAGGCGAATCACCTGCGGTTCTTTCGCAAAACATATTATTTAATAACTGATTAAACATATTTTAAAAAATCCTTTATAATAATTTATATATACATACATCATATCATACCTTATACTACTTTGTCAATCATCTATTTGTTGACTACTTAAAAAGCGTTTTCTTAAAACTCAATAGAATCAACTGTTTTACCTACTCAATAATCTTCTTTATATAATCTTTATATTTAAATTCCGCCTGTGTTCGGCGTTTTTCGGTCGCCTGCCTTCTTGACAAAGGAAGGCGGATGTGCTACGCTGTTATAGGTATTTATTACCAAATTTACATAAATTTACTTATATAAGGAATAATAATGAACGCTTTACAGTTATTTAAATACGCCGAAAACAGCGTCAGGACTGGGTTATACGAAAATGGAGAACCTTGGTTTGTAGCTAAAGACATATGCGATATTTTGGGCATCAAGAACCACCGAACTGCTCTCGATAAATTAAACAATAAACAACGTATTGTTGAACAACATATAAATGAACAACAAATGTATGGAGTCCACGGATTGGACTCCATAAGCCAGAACTTCTACACAGGAAAGGTAGATATTATAGATTCTAAAGGTAGACGACAGGAAATACATACTGTTACAGAAGCTGGTCTATACTCTTTAGTATGTTCTAGCAACAAAAAAGAAGCTATACTTTTCCAACATTGGTTGACGTACGTCGTCTTACCTACACTTCGTAAAGAAGGTTCATATGAATTAAAACTAGTAGACCCGTTATCTTTCACTTCTGACATTAAATATCCTTCTCATTACGTAGCAAAACTATTAAATACTAACATTACTGCTCTATATGAGGTTTTGCGTGAGCATAATTATGTACATTCAGAGAATTATAGACACAATGTGGCGACTATGTCCTCATTAAAGAGAGGTTTATTGGTAATAGACGAGCAAATACGAGCAAATACGAGCCGATAAGAAAACAGGGGAGGTGAAGCACCTATTAACATCAAGATACACGCCTAAATTTATAGAGGAGATTGTACCTACATTGCGTCCTATATTTGATGAAATAAATAAAAGTAAATCGAATAAAATGTTACAGAAACCTACTAAGATAACAAAAACCCATTAAAGACATCCAAGACAGTGATGAAATCACCGTCTTGAATCTAATGTTTTACCAATACTATAACCACTATTCCATAAATAGAAAGACGTAATAATATGAGTAACCCATACGAAACAAACCATTCCGATGATTATACACAAGAGCCTAATAGTTTTATTAAAATCTGGGAAGAGTATCGCCAACATCCAATCTTTCAGAAAGTTAGTGAAACAGAAATCGAGAAAAAAGCTCAGGATATAGCTAATCGTATAACTGAATCAATTAACGCACGGACGAACAGGTTTTTCAAGTCTTAAGTCGCTCTTGACATTATGTATAAGGAGTGTTATACTTATAATATGTTTCAATAATCTATATTAAGGAATTATATGGCTATCTATTCTGTAAGCCTTTTCACATATTTAGTAGAATATGCCGATGACGTATGGATTCATTCTTCTGCTAATCTAGGCACACCTAATGGTACTACGAAGCTATTTGTTGACAAAGCACTAATTGATTTTAAAGACCCTCTTAAGAGTTTTATCCATTTTGCTAATTGTAGGCTTATAGACGACTACCGCCTAGGATGTTTAATCCAAGAGATATTCCACGACACTGAAACCCCTTTCGATTCCGATTCTTTGGAAGAACTTTTAGCAGAACAAAACGAGGAAGCCTTACTTGAACAAAGCGAGCAAGATAATGTTGGGTACGGTAAGACAGGGTGTTGCATGGCGTTTCATCTACCAAATGAAGACGAAGATTTGCCATATACGATGGATTATAAAGACGCTTTGAATCAATACTACAAACTCCTTCAACACTTATATAGGGAGGTAAAATCTTATGAAAGACATTCAAATTAAGTATGTAGAAATAGGCGGTTCTCTTGGATGTTTTACAAATATAATAGAAGGTTTTAACTCAAAGGGTTTATCTATAAGTAGAACCGCCGTTTTTGTAGATGATAAATACCAGCATCATATCCAAAAGCATATTATAGGGCATGATAAAGTTTATCATATCGACTCTATTGTAAAAGGGGATATGCCCGCCGATATAATGTTTATTCCTCTAAGTCTGGCGTATAAACAAGTAGGTAGTATCCCATTTAGTGGGGAGTCTAATTTGGGCGATTCAGCGAAAAGCCTAAAGATACTGAAAGCGATTAAACCAAAAGCGGTGGTATTAGAACTCCCAGAAAGTTCAGTTAAAGCCTTTGAGTGCGTCGCTTTTAAAGTGATATACCGCCTATTATCAGAGCTTGGTTATAAAATAGATAGCCGAGAGTTTTGTAGTGAAAACTTTGGTTCTATTCATATCAGGCGTAGGGTATATATTGTAGCCTCTTTAATAGATAGACCTTTTAAATGGATTGAATCTAAATTAAAGGCGGATACATTATCTTCTATTCTATTAGCTTCAGATGATGACCGCCTGAATGCAGTTTTACTTAACAAACAAGACAATCAGTATTTAACGAACGAGAGCAGAGTTGTTAAACATAATGTGATTATCACACCAGAGTCAAACCATATACTAGACCTAGACGAAAAGTACTATTCACACTGTTCAGAAGGGCGTAAGGCGGTGCTTAAAATAAACGGTCAGTACAGGCGGTTACACCCAGTAGAAATATATAGAAGCCTTACAAGTGTTCGAGACACCAAAGTAGAGACATACCTGTCCGAACTAGATTTAGATACAGCTATAAGCCTTATAAGTAAAATGCCATGTGAGAGCGTACTTAAAACCGTTATACAGGCGGTCATAGAAACATATTTAATAGATGGGAGAGATGATGGATACTAATTTATTATCCTTAGTTTTACAGATAGTACAGCTAAAAGTTAGTTTAGGCGTGCTCTATTGTTCAATCAAAATGCTACCGAATAAAACGGTTAAGTAGTACAAAACACATATGTAACAAAAACTTTACAGGGGTTGACAAAAACGTCAACCCATTGTAGTATAAAGACATAAATCAAACGAGTGGTTTGAGTAGTCATAAGGAGAATAACATGGGTAATGATAGAGATAAGAGTATAGGAGTATACGCTTACTTTTTAAAAACAGACCAAGAGACAGATATTCCGTTCGGAAATCAAGAGTATATACGAGTAACATATGAAGGCGAAGATATTCTTGTAGCTCCTTATAAAGAACTATGTTCTATTGAAGATAACGACCGCTTTAGAAACTGGGCTAGTACGAAGTACTGCCAAAAAGGTGGGTCATATAGTAAGTTGCTTTGTAATTTTACCATTACAAAAGAAGACTTACATGAATTAGAAAAAGTATTGGATATGTGTCAGTTAGTGTTAGAGAGCGGTTTTTACTGCCATTCTCAAGATGTGGAGGAGCTACTAGAAATCCAGCGGCACATTGAAAGATGGAAATCAGTAGTAGAACAAGGTGTTACATTACTAATTGCAGGAGAAGTGTAGATATGGCACACGTATTAGACCCATCATTAGTATACTGGGTATTAAAAATGGATGATATACACGCTTTTATAGGAGCATTACTTATTGTTCCACTACTAGTAATGGCGGCGTGTGTAGTAGAGGTAATGCACGCCCAGACAATTTTGGCACTAAGAAAATCTCTCGTATTATGGTGTACTACGATAATGATTATATTAGGCGGGTTACAAACATTCTTACCAAGTACAGAGCAGTTGGCTACTATAATTGTATTACCAACTATTGCGAACTCGCCGTTGGCGGAGGAAGCAGGCGGTTTAACTGTAGACATTGTTAAAATGGCGAGAGATAAAGTACAAGAATTAACTAAAGGAGTAAAGAAATAATGGAAACTCGTGAAGAGAAGAAGAAACGCCTTTTACTAGAAGTAAGTGCTAGATTAGCTGATATAGTAAATCTTATCAATGAAGCTGATATTACCACTTACCCTGATATTACGGAACCGCTTGACGTTGTGTATAATAAAGACTTAATCGATGTCTCACTATACGAAGTCCTAGAAGTCCTAGACTCATTACACTCTGATATATTAACAGAACTTGAGGATATTGATAATGAAAGTACCTAAGCCAATACGCAAGCACGTAAAAAGAGCCAATAGAAGGATGTATGGTTCTGACAAAGCATTACGACACAAACACATTACACTCAAAGAAGTTAGGATGTTTCTAAAAAATGACTTTGAAAGTGATGATTACTCTCCTTATTGTCCAGTGTGTGGAAGTTGCGGTGTGTATGGTTGTTGTAGTTCCGCCTGTTCTCTATGTAGAGATGATATAACTAGTTTCACTGTGTTTAAACAAAAATCTTGGGCACAGGAGGATAGTTGGGCGTATTTTTACCATAAAAGCGGAGCCGTATGGAGAACATGGAACGATTAAAATAGAAAGAGTTTAATATGATATTTAATCTATTATTTGGTGAAAAAGAGCCAAAGGCGTGTATCAACTGTCAGTTTTATGCTACAAAAGAGAATCCTATTGCAATAGGAAGACCGCCCGCCACAAGGCAGACAGGCTGTAGCCACCCTAAAAGCGTTACAAAACTATTTAACCATGTTACAGGAGAAACAAGCGTTCGTCTTGATGAGCAATGCTGTGCAAACTACGGCGGTAAATGTTGGTATTATAAGGAGAAAGAAGAATGTATTCCATAAAAGACCGCCTATGGTTTATTTACGCTGAGGCTATTGCGTTATTAGCTCACGGTAAACAAAAACGTAAGTGGGACGGAGAACCCTATATTAACCATCCACGTAGAGTCGCCGAGTCTTTAAAGAAAGTAAAGGCTCCTGCATGGGCTATTGTAACCGCCTTATTACATGATGTAATAGAAGACACGCCTTTAACTTATTCCCATCTAAAATGGTTAGTAGGTACACAGGTGGCGGATGCAGTTTATATTCTTTCTTACATCGATGAGCGGCACCCAAAATCTGCGACAAACAGAGAATTGAAAAAGAAGAATTATTTTGATAGTATGCAAAATCTTTATGTAACGCCTACTATTAAATACTATGATATGATAGATAATGAAGCGTCCATAAGAGAGAACGACCCAGAGTTCTACAATAAGAAATGGAAAGGAGAGTTTGATTACTTTAAGAAAATAGCGGAAACAGATTTATTCTTTATCACAAACGTTCCGAGGAATGCTTAATTGTCAGAGATAAGATGCAGTTTATTTTTAAGTCTACCAGAAAAGGAGTATGAGATGTACCACATCCCACATAACCAAAACTACCATTTAACCAAACCGCCGATTCCACGCAGTGAGTCAAAAGTAAAGACATTTGCTGAACCAAACCCAGTATGGCCGCCTATGAACCTACGTTTAGGTCAATCTATCAAACAAAAATCAGATGAAAATGATGAAAATAATGGAAAAACAACCAAGAAACTCAATTTAAACGCTTAAAACAATAAAAAAGGGTTGACAAAGCGTTTCTTTTAGCATATAATGGACGTATAAACAAAGAAAGGAACGCTTTTATGCCTAATTTTTTACTATATTGTACATTGATTGTTTTAGTAATGTTTACCTATCATTTTTTCGCTTACGAGCTTGTTTATTTGTTTAAATTCAATGTTCTACAAGCCCATATTAACAGTGGCTTTTGTTTGATTTTTTCGTTTATTGTTAGTTGTGTGAAATTGAAAGAGGGTGATAAGTAATGCCGAATTTTAGAACAAAACTAAGCAGAGTTACACCTATTTCTATGGGATTTATCGGAATTTTTCTAAGCGATGTATACGATATTCAGCCAGCACATTGCCAGCGTGAACTTTGCTGGACGTTAGAACAATATCAATCATTTGTACAGAATGCAGTTGACTCTGGTACAGTTGGTGAAATTATAACGATGAATGTTCGAGGGTATACAAGCGAATCACACAACTTGTATATACTTGACGGACAACATAGAATCAAGGCAATCAAAGATTTCTTAAATGATGTGTTTCCGATTAAAGATATTGAAACAGGCGAAGAATGGTATTACAGCCAGATTGCGGAAGTCGATAAGAGCTTTACTAGAACTCTTGGACATCAGCTTATGTGTTCATGGCGTAAAATTGAAGTAGAAAAGTATGACCCAGAACTTGCTGAAAGAATCTATAAGGACTACAATTTTGGAGGAGTGAAACATGGCAAAAGTTAAACAGTTAATCGAACAATTACCTAAATTAGACCAAGAGGCGAACATCTTTGGTATGTTTGGGGATGAATTAGTATTGATTTATGACCCAGAAGAAGTTAATGATGAAGGCGTACCGCAGCATTATCAGCTACACACCCTTAATGACCTAGCCGAAAACGAAGATAATTGGTATGAACTTGTAGGCTATTTTGGTGAGCAGTGGGAAGAGTACAAAAATGGTTATGTTTAATATATATAATAAACACTTGACAAACAGATAAAAGTATGTTAATATAAGCATATAAGCATAACTGCCGTCGGGAGGACGGCTGGATTCTAAAGAATCCGAGGACATGATAAAAGCCAGTAAAACGGCGGATAAAGTGTCAACTTTAACCAAGACTAAGAAAGGTTAGAGACTCCATAAGTGTTCGTGCAGCAACAAAATACTCAGCAAAGTATGCCAAAAACGAACACTGGTTATTCTTATTAGAAATGGTTACAGCAAACAAATCCTGACTCCACGTCAACCAACCGCCTGTAATAAGGCAACCATTTAGAACAATAAGATTGGAGATGTTTATGATTTCTTTTAGAGACTCCGTTTTGGCGGATACCACACTTACAGATAATGGCATGAAAACCAATGTATCTAGTTTAAGCAAGTGTGTAGATTTATTTTATAGTATTGGTTCTATGCGAGGCAAAGACCCAGTACCTAGCTTTATCCAAGCATTTGTAGAGGATAAAGACATTGCCTTAAAACTAGCCTTATGGGTTAGAGACATTAGAGGCGGTGCAGGCGAGCGTAAAGTATTCCGAGATATTCTCACATATTTGGATGAGTATAATCCTGAAGATTGCAAACGCCTTTTACCTATTGTAAGTGAAGTTGGTAGATGGGATGACCTACTAGTTGTAAATAACACTAGAGAAACCGCCTTTGCCTTAATTAAACAAGCCTTAAATGATAACAATAAACTGTGTGCCAAATGGATGCCACGAAAAGGCGAAACCGCAAAAAAGCTAATGAAATTTTTAAATCTTAAACCTAAAGAATATAGAAAACTATTGGTAGGTATTACAGAAGTTGTTGAAAACAAGATGTGTGCTAAAAAATGGGACGATATTGAATTTGGTAAAGTTCCATCTGTCGCCTCTAAACTTTATAGAAAAGCGTTTGCTAGAAACTCTAGTAAGTATAAAGAGTATTTAGATGGTTTAGAAAAAGGAACAGAGAAAACCAACGCTGGTGCATTATACCCTTATGATATTACCAAACCATTACTAGGTTATGCTTCTCACGATGAAGTAACATTTTTAGAATCACAGTGGCAGGCGTTACCCAATTACTTAACCACGGCAAAGATTCTACCTATGGTAGACGTATCAGGTTCTATGGAAATGCAGATTACACCTAATTTGACTGCTATGGATGTGTCAATATCTTTAGGTTTATATATCTCTGATAAGACCACAAGTGCGTTTAAGGATATGTTTCTCACTTTCTCTGAAAGAAGCAAATTTGTTACTGTAAAAGGTACATTACAACAAAAAGCTCAATCAATGAAACGTGCAGGCTGGGGTTATAACACAAACTTAGAGTCCGCCTTTGACGAGATTTTAAGAGTGGCGACACAAAATAGCTTACCACAGAGTGAAATGCCAGAGTACTTACTTATCTTGTCAGATATGCAGTTTGATAAAGCAACAGATATAAACGCTTCTGCACTAGATATGATTCAAGATAAGTATAGAAATGCTGGGTATGAAATGCCTAAGATTGTATTTTGGAACTTAGTAGGAGATTCTACAGGCGTTCCTGCTAGATACAATGATGAGAGAGTGGCGTTAGTGTCAGGATTTTCTCCAGCTATTTTAAAGGTGGTACTAGCAGACCCATCTAAATTCACACCTGAATCCATTATGTTACAAGCATTAAGTGATAAAAGATATTCTTTATAAGGATAGGAACAATCATGCAAGAACCTACAGTAAAATTTCATTACTATTCAGAAATTTGGGCTCCTGACGGTACTTACCGTTTAGCTATCATAGAACGTAGAAGCATTAACGGAAATCTTCAAAAACCAATACCCGTATATCTAGGGGCGTTTACAACGAAGCAAGAGACTGATTTACTTAGGCAGCTACTACCAAAAGAGTGGGAATCCGATACTAGACTGAGTGATGGGTATATTGATATAGATGACAACATTATCAAACATATCAGAGAAACATCTATCCATAATAAGCAAATCTTAGGAAAATGCGACTGGCTAAAACCAATAAGATATTATGTAGATAGCTTATACCCACATTTAAAAGAGAAACTTGAACTTACCCCTTGACAAACACATAAATCTGTGTTATAATAAATACATAAAGTGTCTTAACAGCAACCAAACAAATTCAATGTATGAATAGAAACAGACACTGATAAATTAAATACAGGCGTTCTAACAGCAAGTTTAATTTTTATTTGACATAAAAACAAATGAACGCCGTTTTATTTAACTTGTACCTTGACAATAATAAGTTTATACTAAAGTACCCACGAAGGCTATGATTTCATCCTCAAATATGTGGGTCTCTTTGTTTCCTTAGCTTATCGGTAAAGCGTTTCCTCATAAGAAATAAGAGGTCAGTTCAACTCTGACAGGAAACAATTTTTAAATAACCAGTGGTTGTACACAACAATATGGAAACAATTGTGAATACATTTGATTTTGGTAAAGCCTTAGAGGCGTTAAAAGCTGGGCAGAAGGTAGCACGGCAAGGGTGGAATGGTAAGGGGATGTTCTTATATCTAGTGCCTGCTAATAGCTATCCTCCTAGCACTGAAGCTGGAAAAGAATTAGTAAATGCTAATGGTACAGTGGATTGCGGTTCTTATATCGCAATGAAGCCTGCTGTAGGTGCTATCGTTATCGGTTGGCTTGCATCTCAAACCGATATGTTAGCAGAAGATTGGGTGATTGTTTAAAATAAACCCTTGACAAACATTATAAAGTATGTTATAATGAATATGTAGCACACGGCTATACTTCCTGATTCATCTTTTGATGTCTGACAAAGTGCCGTGAGCAGGTGTTGAGTATATAGAAGAGACGCTTGTTAAAATCAGGCGGCTATAGGTAGCTCCTTCGCCTCGTCTAGCGATTAAGACACTTCTATATCAATTATAAACCTTATATGAAACATCCTGTGGAACGCTTTGAAACCGCCTTTTAATTGAAGCAATAGCCGTAAGGCGGCGGACACATAAGCCCCTTAGAAAAGTCCCTGATACGTTTTATCTCCTTCACGTATTAAGCCTGTCTATTGTAGGGATGTTTCCTCTATAAGGCGTTTGACTCCTTAGCATAAATGGTAGTGCGTTCATGGAGGTGTAAGTTCGAGTCTTACAGGAGTCTATACATTGGCGGAAAACAGAGGATAATCTAAACAATTATCCTTTTTCTTTGGATAAGACCCGAATGGTTAGGAAAAAGTTTGCTAAACTTTGGGCGGTAAAACGTTAGTAGGTTCGATTCCTACCTTATCCGTATTATGTTTTAATGGTCAGGTGGCCGAGTGGTTAATGGCAGCGGACTGTAAATCCGCCACGTAACTGTTTCGCTGGTTCGAATCCAGCCTTGACCACCATTTTAATGGAATGTAGCTCAGCGGCAGAGCAGTCGCCTGTTAAGCGGTTTGTCGGTGGTTCGACCCCACCCATTCCAGTTTATTGTAAGGGAAGGATGCAGGTTCGAATCCTGTCAGGCGGTACGCCGCTTGTAGCTCACTGGTTAGAGCTGTCCCTTATTTATTTACGGTAGCTATCCACTTATAGTAATATAAGTTTGCGGTAGGTGTACCCTAAGCTAGTATGGGGTACACAGCCCATTTGTAGTAATGCTTATGGGCTCTTTTGGGGGAGTAACTCAGTCAGGTAGAGTGTCTAATGAAGTTGTAGATTTGGCGGTTCGATTCCGTCCTCCCCTTTTTTATTTATATACTTGACAAACTAATTACCTTATGTTATAATGAATATATGGGCTGTAATTTACTGGTGTAATTAAGGTTTGATTCCCAACCATCCCCCCTTTTTTTTATTTAAGCCCATTTAACTCAGCGGTAGAGTTCCTTCTTTACACGGAGGCAGTCGGAAGTTCAAATCTTTCAATTGGCATTTATATCCGAGGTTAGCTCAATTTGGTAGAGCGTCCGTTTTGGGTGCGGAAGGTTGTAGGTTCAAATCCTATGCTTCGGAATTTATTTAAGCCTAATATAGCTTAACAGCAGAGCGTCCGCCTCATCAGCGGAAGGAGTAGGTGCGAATCCTACGATAGGTTATTTTGTAAGAAATTGGATTTTATACAGAAATAAAAGATGAGGAGCTGTTCCACCAGTGCCTTGTTTTAACCAAACTAGACGCTGATTGACCTATATGTATAAAAGTATTTAGTGCGTCAATTCAGTACCTGAAACGCTAGATGTTAGGTTATAATGTTTCTGCCCAACGCTTTTTAAATCAACAATGGTTTGGGGTTTTCCTAAACGGCGTTTTGATTTTAACTATTCCTATATCCATAGTCGCCAGCGTCGAGAGAACTGGAACGGATATAGTGTAGTAACAGATAGAGGCGTTCTCTTTAATTAGAGGACGCTTTTCTGTTTTGAAGGGTTGACAATAAACTTATTATGTGTTATAGTTAATTTGTGAATGAGTTTACACTATAATAAAAGGAGATAATGCAATGCCACAACCAGATTTAGTTATGACAAATTTAGTATTCTACGGCGTTGTAGTGCCATGTTCAATAGCAGGAGTAATGCACCTATTGCTGAAAAACTCATGGATTGCTAATAATACTTGGTTAAATAATATAGTATTAACTTTGAGGTTTATACCCCTTGCTTTAGCAGCGATTTTTTCGCTAGTAGGGCTGGCTTTACCAGTTTTTGCTATCTTGGTATTCATGGAAGCTGTTGAGTTTGGTGCTACCGACCCTGTGGCAGCTTCATATGCGTTAAGCGTAAGCGTGTTGACTGCTGGGTTGGCGGTGCTATTTTTGTTAAATGTGGAATAATATAAATATACGAAAGGAGATAACTTAATGGGACTTGATAATTATTTAATGAGACGTGCAACCTTAGTATCAGAGAATCCTAATCACGGCGTAATCGGACACCGTTCTGAAGAGTTACACTATTGGAGAAAACAGTACGCTTTACACGAGTGGATGAGAAACCTTTACCTTAATAAAGGCGGAACGCTAGAGGATGAAGGTTTTAATCATGTAGATATTATATTAACAAATGAAGACTTAGACCTATTAGAAGAGGCGGTTATAGCAGGAGAATTAAAAAAGCCTCCGCATTACTTAGATAAAGAGGCGGTTAGCATATTTCTAAGTTTCCACTCTAACTATAAAACAGGTCAAATGCCAGAAGATATGGCGAAAGCTCTTAAAGAAGCACGTTCAGCGATACAAAAAGGCTATACAGTTTATTACTACAGTTGTTTATAACTCCCTACCCTATAACCCCACTCACCCATATAACAATATAAGGAAATCATATGCAATTTTTTATTAGATACTTTATTTTAGCCCCTATTGTAACCTTAGCAACATTAGCGGCGGTACCTCTAATGTTAATCTGTTTCCTTACAAAGAATATACTAAGTAATAACAAAGCTGATTACGATAAACTAAGCGATAAGCAGAAGACTGACTTATTAGATGTAAACTGGAAGATACAGAGAATGTTTAACAGCCTACCAGAGGAATGGACTGAGAAAAACGTACAGGGTGATTGTTATTATTGTGGATTATAACCCATCATAACATAACCCCACCCCTCCATAACCCTCATAACACACCCCTAACATAACCGCCTTTAATCAGGCGGTTTTTTAATATAAAAAGCGGCGGACATCAATATAACCCCATTATAAAGAGAACATAACAACCGCCTTATAATATAAGACATATAAATAAGAAAAGGCGGACACATAAAACTTAAATAAAAAAATATA
>JACCEB010122306.1_pt1 | contig 30010 bp, 29 predicted proteins | sample 7454761 | NCBI WGS metagenome assembly JACCEB01 (sample SAMN15323454, study PRJNA562643) | freshwater metagenome | isolation source: river surface water | place: USA:Blue River Watershed | collected 2017-08-18
GGCTGGCCGAACTCGAAGAACTCGCGTACGGCCTAAGTCGTCAGCTGCGCCGGCAGCTGGATGAGCGCGAGCAGACGCTAGACTGGCTGGCGCGCCGGCTGCAAAGCCCGTCCACTGCGATCAACCACCACAAACTGAAACTGAGCGGGCTTGCGATACGGCTCCGTCATGCGACATCAAGCCCAGTCGCAGCAGCGCGCTTTCGTCTGGGTCACATGACCAACCGCTTGCGGCATGCGATGCCGGACACCCGAATGGCCCGTGCGCGCATGACGGCGCAGGCGACGCGCTTGCATACGGCATTCAGCCTGAGAGAGGTTTCTCGTCAGCACGCGCTGGCCTCTGCGCGCGAACAGCTCGAGCTGCTGGCGCCGCAGCGTACGCTGGAGCGGGGCTACGCCATCGTATCTGATGATGCGGGCAAGATCGTGCGACGTCCCGCCGAGATTCGCGCCCCGCAACGACTGACGCTGACACTCGCTGGAGGGAAAACCGCGATCGACATCAGCGCAGCTACGCCTGAGGATTGAGTGCCCGCAACCAGGCAGGGCGGCAGCCAATCGAAAATGTCGGGTTGGGCTATACTTCGGCGCGTATTTACAAAAGGGGCAATTCCGCACGCTGCGACAGGCGACGAGCTGCAGCGGCATTCTCCGCCCCGATAAAAACAGGTGAAGTTCATTTCAGGGAGGTTTTATGGCTGCAGTTCTGCAATCTTTGGGACGTACCATCATCGCCGGCATCGTCATACTCATTCTGCTGGTGCTGGTCTCTGCGAGCGTCTCTGGCGTGGGCCCGCAATTTGGCCATGCGTGGGGCGCATTCTTCATGCGATGGCTGCATGTGGTGTCGGGCGTGATGTGGATCGGCCTGCTCTGGTACTTCAACTTCGTACAGATTCCCTCTATGCCGAAAATCCCCGACGAGCAAAAACCGGCGATCGGCAAAGTGATCGCGCCAACCGCGTTGTTCTGGTTCCGCTACGCGGCGCTGGCAACAGTCGTCACTGGTCTGCTGGTCGCATGGATGAACGGCTATCTCGTGTCCGCACTGGGTCTGCAGCAACCCGTGCACGCCATTGGCATCGGCATGTGGATTGCGCTGGTGATGGCATTCAATGTCTGGTTCATCATCTGGCCAAACCAGAAAAAAGCGCTGGGTATCGTTACGGTCGAAGCTGAAGAAAAAGCCGCAGCAGCCCGCCTGGCCATGCTGACTTCGCGCTTCAACACCATGCTGTCCATCCCCATGCTTTACATGATGGTGGCACAGCAGAACGCTGGCCTGTAAGCTGGATAAAGTGTCAATCAAAGCCCGCGCAATGCGCGGGCTTTTTCATGCGCGCTAGTTCGGGCGCTCAAAGCGCGTTTACCGGTATCTTCAGATAAGCGACACCATTGGTATCTCGAGGCGGCATCTCGCCCGCGCGAATATTGACTTGTACCGCTGGCAAAATCAGCACCGGCATCTCCAGCGTCGCATCGCGCCGAGTGCGCATCTCGACAAACTGGGCCTCGCTGATACCGTCATGCACATGAATGTTCTTGCGCCGCTGCTCGCCTACGGTCGTCTCGAACGCAATTGGCCTGTCATTCGGCGGGTAGTCGTGACACATGAACAGCCGTGTCGCGTCGGGAAGACTGAGGATTTTTCTCACTGACGCATACAGCGTCTTTGCATCACCGCCTGGAAAATCGCAGCGCGCAGTGCCCACGTCCGGCATGAACATCGTGTCACCGACGAACACCGCATCGCCAATATGAAAAGCGACGCAAGCTGGTGTGTGTCCGGGCACGTACATCGTCGATCCCGACAGCGCACCGAAACGAAATGCTTCGCCGTCTTTCAGCAGATGATCGAACTGCGAACCATTGGTCGCAAAGCCCGGTTCCAGATTGAAAATGCCCTTGAATACCTGCTGCACCGCGGTGATGTGATCACCAATGGCTGTCTTGCCGCCGAGTTTCTGTTTCAGATAAGGCGCTGCAGTGAAATGATCCGCGTGTGCATGCGTCTCGAGTATCCATTCAACCCTCAGGTTCTTCTGCTTGACGAACTCGATGACCTTGTCGGCGGAATCGGTTCGGGTGCGACCGGATTTCGGATCGTAGTCCAGCACAGAGTCGATAATGGTGCAGGCCGTGCCCTCTTTTTCATAGACCACATAGGTGACTGTCCAGGTGGCGGGATCGAAGATGCCGTGAACTTGGGGTTTCAGTGAATCCGTCATGGCGGGGCTCCGCAATTATATTTAAAGTAATTACATTATATTGACCAACAATTTATTTGTCAATATAATGTAATCGTTGAAATCGAGATACCGCGGTACCCGCACCCAAGCTGCGCGACAAGCCGCCACCAGAGGAGATCAGCATGTCAGCGAACGTCACTCGGCATACCGACAAATTCGGCACAGCGCCTCAGCTCGGCCCGTCGGACATGCCCGAAATTGCTGCGATGGGCTTCAAGACGGTGATCAACAACCGGCCCGATGGCGAGGGTGGCGCAGACCAGCCGAGCAGTGCCGAGATCGAAGCAGCAGCCAAGGCAGCAGGCCTGAATTACGACTACCTGCCGGTGATCAGCGGGCAGATCACCGAGCCGCAGGCCAGAAAATTCGCCGAGCTGCTGGCCATTCGGCCCGGCCCGGTGCTGGCGTTCTGCCGTAGTGGCGCACGATCGCAACATCTGTATCGCTTGGCCAATGGTCAATCATCCCCGGCAACGGTATCGGGTGGCGCCGCCGCAGCCGCCTGCAACTGGAGCGACAATCAAGACATCCTGATTGTCGGCGGCGGCAGTGCCGGCATAGGACTGGCCGCCAGTCTCAAAAAACGCCAGTCCAATCTTCAGATCGCCATCATCGAGCCCAGCGACAAGCACTACTATCAGCCGTCGTGGACCTTGGTCGGCGCCGGTGAGTTTGATGCGCGCGACAGTGTGCGCGACATGGCCGAGGTGATGCCCGCCGGCGTCACCTGGATACGCGCGGCCGTGACTGGCTTTGATCCCGACAACCGACGAGTGATGCTGGATAACGGTAGCACGGTCAGCTACCAACACCTCATCGTTGCACCCGGCCTGAAACTGAACTGGAAAGTCATCCCCGGTCTCGAAGAAACGTTGGGCAAGAATGGCGTGACCTCGAATTACCGTTTCGACCTCGCGCCTTATACCTGGGAACTGGTGAGCAAGATGAAATCCGGCAGGGCGATCTTTACGCAGCCGCCGATGCCGATCAAGTGCGCAGGCGCGCCGCAGAAAGCCATGTATCTGTCCTGTTCAGAATGGGAGCACCAGCGCGTGCTGAAAAATATTCAGGTCGATTTCCACAACGCGGGCGGAGTGCTGTTTGGCGTCGCGGATTTTGTGCCACCGCTGATGGCGTATGTGAAGCGCTATAACGCCCATCTGCATTTCAATTCAACCTTGGTGGCCATCGATGGCCCAGCGAAACGGGCATGGTTCGAAGAAAAAGACGCGAGCGGCAATGCTGTCCAAATTGAAAAAAGCTTCGATTTCATTCACGTCACGCCGCCACAGACCGCACCCGACTTCGTCAAAGAAAGCCCCTTGGCGAATGCGGAAGGCTGGGTCGATGTGAATCAGGTGACGCTACAGCACAATCGCTATCCGAATATCTTCAGCCTCGGTGATGCCTCATCATCACCGAACGCAAAGACTGCCGCCGCAGCGCGCAAGCAGATCGTCGTGGTTGCAGAGAATCTGCTTGCCTTGCGCAGCGGACGTGAACTGCCGACCCAGTACGATGGCTATGGTTCCTGCCCGCTGACCGTCGAGAAAGGCAAGATTGTGCTCGCTGAATTCGGCTTTGGCGGCAAGCTGCTGCCCACCTTCCCGCTGGAACCTACCGTGCCTCGCTCTTCGGCATGGGTACTGAAGAAAAACATTCTCCCCAGGGTGTACTGGAACCTGATGCTCAAGGGTCATGAATGGCTGGCGCGACCGGAGGGCAGCTAAGCAATGCGGATTCAGGCGATGCTGCCAGGATGGCTCAGGCATTACCAGCGAGACTGGCTGAGCGGCGATATGATCGCCGGCCTGATCGTGACGGTCATGCTGATACCGCAAAGCCTGGCGTATGCGATGCTGGCAGGAGTGCCTCCGGAAATCGGGCTGTACGCCAGCATCCTGCCCTTGATCGCATATGCGCTTCTGGGAAGCAGCATGACCCTCGCCGTGGGTCCGGTAGCGGTCGTTTCGCTGATGACCGCCAGTGCGCTCACTCCACTGGCTACGCAGGGCACACCCGAGTATCTGGCGATGGCGATCCTTCTGGCGCTGCTGTCGGGTCTGATGCTTATCGCTGCTGGCTTGCTGCGTCTCGGCTTTCTCGCTTGGTTTCTCAGTCATCCTGTCATCAGCGGCTTCATCTCGGGCTCGGCGGTGCTGATCGCGATAGGACAGGTCAAATACCTGCTCGGCATAACATTTTCTTCAACCGGCGTGCTCTCGACGCTTGAGGGCTTGATCAAACACCTGCCCGAAACAAACGTCGTCACCGCAGGCATCGGCATCACGGCGCTGGTCTTTCTGTTCTTCGCTCGCTCTCACCTCGCGTTGCTGCTGAAACGAATCGGCGTTCCTGCCAAAGTCGCTGAGATGGTCAGCAAACTCGCGCCGATGACCGCGGTGATCCTATCGACCACTGTCGTTGCGAGTCTGCATCTGGATGAAACTGCGCGGGTCTCTATCGTGGGCAAAGTACCTGCAGGCCTTCCCTCACTTTCCCTGTCGATGCCCGGCTGGGATGCGCTGCACGCGCTGTGGGTACCGGCCATGCTGATTTCACTGGTGGGTTTCGTCGAAAGCGTCTCGGTAGCACAATCGCTGGCGATAAAACGCTCGCAACGTATCCAGCCTGATCGCGAACTGCTGGGCATTGGCGCTGCCAATATCACCAGCGCACTGTCTGGCGGCTTTCCAGTCACGGGCGGCTTCGCGCGCTCAGTGGTGAATTTTTCGGCAGGCGCAAACACACCCCTGTCTGGCGTAATTTCGGCACTGATGATGAGTGTGGTCCTGATCGGACTGACCTCTTGGTTCCACTACCTGCCGCATACCGTGCTATCAGCCACCATCATCGTTGCGGTGCTGGGACTGATCGACATGCAAACACTCAAACACGCCTGGCACTACGACAAAGCCGATGCGACCGCCCTGCTGCTGACTTTCTTTGGCGTGATCGTCTTCGGCGTGGAAGAAGGCATCGTCATCGGCGTCGCACTATCACTGGCCGTTCTGGTCTGGCGCAGCAGTCATCCGCACATGGCCGTTGTTGGCCGGGTTCCAGGCACCGAGCATTTTCGAAATATCGAACGGCATCAGGTCGAGACGCTGCCCGGCCTGATTGCGCTGCGCATCGATGAGAGTCTCTATTTCGCGAATGCGCAAGTGCTGGAAGAAAAAATTGAAAGTCTGCTTCAGCAACAAACCGGCACGCGCGACCTGCTGCTGATCCTGTCAGCAGTCAATCAGCTCGATACCACGGCACTGGTCATGCTGACCGGCCTTGAGCGCAGTCTCGCCGAGCGACACATCCGGCTGCATTTCGCAGAAATCAAAGGGCCTGTGCTGGATCGTCTGCGCGGCACGCCACTCGGCGAACAAATGAAAGACCGTATCTATCTGAGCACACATCAAGCCTTTCTGGCGTGCGCGACTGGCTGATCACTGACGCACGCCGCAAAGCGTCTCAGATCACCTGCTTGTTTCTCAAGCGGTCGAGCTGCTCATCGGAATAGCCCAGCTCGCGCAAGAGTTCGACATTGTCCTGCCCAAGCGCGGGCGGCGCTCTGCGATAACTGACCGGCGTTTTCGACATCCTGATTGGCGATGCAACCAGATCCAGATCACCATGGGCTGCCGAGTGTAGCCGCAGCTGCATGCCGCGCGCCCGAACCTGAGGATCGCGGAACACACGATCGATCGTGTTGATTGGGCCGCAGGGAAAACTCTCGCGCTCCGCCAGCGCGCACCATTCATCGATGGTCTTCGTCCGCATGACTCGGGATAACCAGTCGAGCAAAGCCTGACGATGATGCACACGCGCCTCGTTATTCGCGAAACGTTCATCGCCTGCGACATCCGGCTCGCCTGCCGCGCGGCACAGACCGGCGAACTGCGTGTCATTGCCGATTGCGAGCATCAGATAACCATCTTTGCAGGCGACAGGCTGATACGGCACGATGGAGGGATGCGCACTACCCATGCGCTGCGGCACCTTGCCACTCAACAGATAATTGCCCGCCTGATTCGCCAGTGTCGCCACCTGCACATCAAGAAGCGCAATATCGATCTGCTGGCCTTCACCAGTTCGCTCGCGATGAAACAGCGCAGCAAGTATCGCATTCGACGCGTACAAGCCGGTCAGCAAGTCCACCACCGCGACGCCGACTTTCTGCGGGCCGCCACCGGGCACCTCATCTGGCTCGCCGGTAATGCTCATCAGACCACCCATGGCCTGAATCAGCGCGTCATAGCCGGGACGCTCGGCATACGGGCCATCCTGCCCAAAACCAGTGATCGAGCAATAAATCAGGCGAGGATTGATCAATGCGACGGAAGCATAGTCGAGTCCATATTTCTTCAGGCCGCCGACCTTGTAATTCTCGACCAGCACATCGGCTTGTTTGATCAACGCGATCAGGATGTCGCGTCCTTCAGGGCGCGTAAAGTCCAGCGACAATGAACGCTTGTTGCGGTTCGCACAAAAGAAATACGCCGCATCGCGTTCATCTGTATCGACGCGATCGACAAACGGCGGGCCCCAGCTGCGGGTGTCATCCCCGGTGCCGGGACGTTCGATCTTGATCACGTCCGCGCCGAGATCAGCGAGGTTCTGCGTGGACCATGGCCCGGCCAACACGCGCGAGAGGTCGACGACCCGGATGCCTGCGAGCGCCGAGGTCATACTGACCTCAGAAAAAAGCTTGTATGCCGGTCTGCGCGCGACCAAGGATCAGCGCGTGGATATCATGCGTGCCCTCGTAAGTGTTCACCACTTCCAGGTTCAGCATGTGGCGCACGACACCGTATTCATCGCTAATGCCATTCCCACCCAACATGTCACGTGCCACGCGCGCGATCTCCAGCGCCTTGCCGCAGGAGTTGCGCTTCATGATGGAGGTAATCTCAACCGCGGCCGTGCCTTCGTCGCGCATGCGGCCAAGGCGCAGGCAGCCTTGCAGCGCGAGCGTGATCTCGGTCTGCATGTCGGCGAGTTTTTTCTGTATCAGCTGATTCGATGCCAGCGGCTTACCGAACTGCTTCCGATCCAGCGTGTACTGGCGCGCGGTGTGCCAGCAAAATTCTGCTGCACCGAGCGATCCCCACGAGATACCGAACCGCGCTGAATCGAGGCAGGTAAACGGGCCTTTGAGGCCGCGCACCTCGGGGAAGGCATTCTCTTCCGGCACGAAGACCTGATCCATCACGATCTCGCCCGTGGTCGATGCGCGCAAGCCCATCTTCCCGTGGATCGCCGGGGTGGAGAGGCCCCTCCAGCCTTTGTCGAGAATGAAGCCACGGATCTTGCCTTCATCATCCTTGGCCCACACAACAAAAACATCCGCGATCGGGCTGTTGCTGATCCACATTTTCGAACCACTCAGACTGTAGCCACCGTCGACCTTTTTGGCGCGTGTCTCCATGCCGCCGGGGTCAGAGCCATGGTTCGGTTCAGTCAAACCAAAGCAACCTATCCACTCGCCCTTCGCCAGCTTGGGCAGATATTTTTTACGCTGGTCCTCGGTACCGAATTCATAAATAGGCACCATCACCAGCGAGCTCTGCACGCTCATCATCGAGCGGAAGCCTGAATCCACGCGTTCGATCTCACGCGCGATCAGTCCATAGCTCACATAGTTCAAGCCAGCGCCGCCATACTCCGCTGGAATGGTCGGACCCATCAGCCCCAGCTCGCCCATCTCGCGGAAGATCGCCGGATCGGTCTTTTCATGACGAAAGGCTTCCAGCACGCGCGGCATGAGCTTGTCCTGCGCGTAGGCGCGCGCCGCATCGCGAACCATGCGCTCTTCTTCGGTCAGCTGCTGATCCATCAGCAGCGGATCTTCCCAGTGAAACTTGGCGGCACTCATCACATAGTCTCCGATATAGGGCCTGTGTTCTTAGGTCGATGGCAAGACGGCAGTCACTCAGATCGCGCTGACGACCGGCAAGTGACTGCTCATGCCGCCCGCGGCCTCATAAGACAGGCTATTGATGCTCAGCGCAGGCGTGCGGCAAGTTCGCCAATGATGCCACGCCGGAAAGCCAGCACGCAGATCACGAAGATCAGCCCGGTCACCATGGTCACCGACTCGCCTATCGTGTTGAACCATTCAATATGCGAGATCTTCGCGAGCCAGGTGCCCAGATCGCCCAGCTTGTTTTCAAGCGCAATGATGATGATCGCTCCCACCACCGGACCAAACAGCGTGCCCATGCCACCGACCAGCGTCATCAGCACCACCAGGCCCGACATTGACCAGTGCACATCGGTCAGTGTGCCAAAGCCCAGCACAACCGCTTTGGTCGAACCCGCCAGCCCGGCCAGCGCAGCCGACAGCACGAACGCCAGCAGCTTGTAACGATCGGTGTCGTAACCCAGCGAGATCGCGCGCGGCTCATTTTCGCGCACGGCCTTGAGCACCTGTCCGAACGGTGAATGAATGATGCGTACCACCAGCAGGAAGGACAGCACCACGATGCCGAGTACCACGTAGTACATCGTGAGATCGTTCTTCAGGTCGATACTGCCCAATAACGTGCCGCGCGGGATTGATTGCAAGCCATCCTCACCACCAGTGAACGGCGCCTGCAGGAACACGAAGAACACCATCTGCGACAGCGCCATGGTGATCATCGTGAAATAGATACCCTGCCGGCGTATCGCCAGCTTGCCGATCACAAAACCCATGATGGCCGCATAGAGCACGCCCAGTACAAGACCGATTTCGGTCGGCACGCCCCAGACTTTCAGCGCATGACCGGCGATGTAGGCGGAGCCCCCGAAAAACGCTGCATGACCAAACGACAGCAGGCCAGTGAAGCCGATCAGGAGATTGAACGCACAGGCAAACAGTGCGAAACACATGATCTTCATCAGCAGCACCGGATAAAGAAAGAACGGTGCGGCGAGAGCGCCGATCAGCACGGCGGCATAACCCAGTTTTCTCAGCATCGCAGCGGCTCCTTATTTCTCACGGCCGAACAGGCCAGCGGGGCGAACCAGCAGTACGATCGCCATGATGATGAAGACGACCGTCGCCGACAGCTCCGGATAAAACACTTTGGTCAGACCTTCGAGGACACCCAGCCCGAGGCCGGTGACAATCGAGCCAAGGATGGAACCCATACCGCCGATCACGACCACCGCGAAGACAACGACGATCAGGTTCGATCCCATCAGCGGTGACACTTGCAGCACGGGCGCCGCGAGCACGCCGGCGAAACCCGCGAGCGCAACGCCAAATCCATACGTCAGCGTGACCATCAGCGGTACGTTGATGCCGAAAGCCTCGACCATCTTGGGATTTTCTGTGCCCGCGCGCAGGTATGCGCCAAGACGTGTCTTTTCGATGACGAACCAGGTCGCGAGACAGACGACGAGCGATGCGAATACCACCCAGGCGCGATAGTTGGGCAGCATCATGAAACCGAGGTCGGTCGCGCCCGTTAGTTGTGAGGGTACCGAGTAGGGCTGCCCAGACACGCCATAGAAAGAACGGAACACGCCTTCGATCATCAGCGTGATGCCAAAGGTCAGCAGCAGCCCGTAAAGATGATCGAGCTTGTACAGCCAGCGCAGCATGGTCTTCTCGATCACCATGCCGAAGATTGCCACCATGATGGGTGCCACCACCAGCATCACCCAGTAGTTGATACCGAAATAATTCAGCCCCATCCACGCCAGGAAGGCACCCATCATGTAGAGCGCGCCATGCGCAAAGTTGATTACATTGAGCAGGCCAAAAATCACCGCCAGCCCCAGCGAGAGCATCGCATAGAACGAGCCGTTCACCAGCCCCAGCAACAGCTGCCCCATCAGCGCAGCCATGGGAATGCCAAATAGTTCCATCTCAGACTCCCAGCAATTCGTTCAGCACAGAGGTCTTGGCTTCCAGCTCGCGCGACGCGAACTGTTCGACAATCTGGCCATGCTCCATCACATAAAAGCGATCGGCTAGTGGCGCAGCGAAGCGGAAGTTCTGCTCGACCATCACGATGGTGTAACCCTGGCTTTTCAGGGTGGTGATCATGCGCGCCAGTGCCTGCACGATCACGGGCGCGAGGCCTTCGGAGATTTCATCGAGCAGCAAGAGCTTGGCGCCAGTGCGCAGAATGCGCGCCACGGCCAGCATTTGCTGCTCGCCGCCCGACAGTCGCGTGCCTTGACTATGACGGCGCTCGGCCAAGTTAGGAAACATCTGATAAATCTCATCCACCGACATCCCGCCCGGCATCAGCGTCGGCGGCAGCATCAGGTTTTCTTCTGCTGACAAAGATGAAAAGATCGCGCGTTCCTCGGGGCAGTAGCCGACACCAAGATGCGCGATGCGGTGCGTAGGCATAGCGATCGATTCCACACCATCGATCTTCACCGACCCTTCACGACGTCCGGTCAGGCCCAGGATCGCGCGCAATGTGGTCGTGCGACCCGCGCCATTACGACCGAGCAGCGTGACGACCTCGCCCTTCTCGACCGAGAAATTCACATCATGCAAGATGTGCGATTCGCCATACCAGGCCTGCAGATTCTTGATCTCGAGTGCCTTGCTCATCAGTGCGCTCCTTCCAGCACCGTGGCGCTGCCCATGTAGGCTTCCAGCACCTGCGGGTTCTGCGACACAGTCTGGTAATCGCCCTCGGCCAGTATCGCGCCGCGCTGCAGCACCGAGATGCGATCGCTGATGCCTGATACCACGTTCATGTTGTGCTCGACCATCAGGATGGTGCGACCCTTCGACACCTTCTTGATCAGGTCGGTCACGCGCTTGACGTCCTCATGGCCCATGCCCTGTGTGGGCTCATCAAGCAGCATCAGCTCGGGTTCCATGGCCAGCGTGGTCGCAATCTCCAGTGCGCGCTTGCGGCCATACGGCAGATCAACCGTCACGCTGTCCGCAAAATCGGACAGGCCGACTTCACCCAGCAACTGCATCGCGCGATCATTCAGCTGGTTCAGCGTGGTTTCGCTCTTCCAAAAATGAAAGGAGGTGCCCAGATTGCGCTGCAAGCCGATGCGCACATTCTCCAACACGGTCAGGTGCGGGAAGACCGCCGAAATCTGAAATGAACGGATGATGCCCATGCGAGCGATCTGCGCGGGCTGTTGCATCGTGATGTCGCGGCCATTGAACAGGATTTGTCCCGATGATGGCGCGAGAAACTTCGTCAGCAGATTGAAACAGGTGGTCTTGCCTGCCCCGTTGGGGCCGATGAGCGCATGGATATGGCCGCGCTGCACCCTCAGGTTCACCTGATTGACGGCGACGAATCCTTTGAACTCGCGCGTCAGATCCCGGGTCTCCAGGATGATGTCCGACATGGTTGCTCCTTGAGGTTTTAACGAGGGCCGGAGAATTGTTCAGCGCCTGCCCGGCCGGGCATCCGTGCTGTCTTGCGCCGGGAGGCTCACGACCCGGTGGGTATGCTGCGCCGGGATCTGCTCAGCCGGTAAAGTGGGTTCCATCCTGCCTGTCTCCGAGATTTTTATTTTTTTACTAATGTTTTTTTCGATAGTCGGTGCGAGGCACGGGTCCTCGCGCCGATCCGAGAACTTATTCTATTTCTGGAAAAATACAAAATAAATTCTTCGCAGATCGCATTGCAGCAAACGAATCAGCCGCTGCAACCGGGCTGTCGAGCATCGTTCAAGGAGTGCGGGCAGACTTTGCGTCGCACAAAGCCTGCTCCCTGGCGAACTGAACCGGCGTCAACCGAGCGACCCCCATCCGTCATGCCGCTTGCCCGAGGCCGCACTTGCATACCCACCTCGAAGGCGGATTAGCCCAGCGCTGATCCAACGCGACTGCCGGAAGCAGTTACAATGGAAAACGTCAACACCTTCCCACCGACCCGAGATGAAATCCCTGTTTGGCGATATCGGCAACCTGATCAGTGTGGCGATCACGCCTGCACTATTGATGCTTGGCGTAATGATCCAGATGCGCGTGCTGACCAACCGGCTGGAGAGAATCAGCGACCGCCAAGAAACGCTCGAGGAAAAACTCTCCGGCGGCCTCGGGCTACGCCCGGTGCTGGTGCACGAACTCTCGGTGTTACGCCGCCGGGCAACCGCGATTCATCGTGCGGTGGGTTTATCTGCCTGCTGCATGATCCTGGTGTGCATGGTGGTCGTGGTGCTGTTCATCGACGACTCGCTGAACTTGAAACTTGATTCGCTGATTGCCTTCATGTTCGTCGCCACGATGGCAATGCTGGTCGGAAGCTTCAGTCTGCTGCTGCATGAAATCTTTGTGGCCAGCCACTCGCTGCCCTCAACCACGCTGATGCGTCCGCCGACGCAGGGACAACCCAGCCAGTAAGCGCGGGTCTGAGGCGGCCAGAGCCGTCTACAGTCTGTCAGGCCATCAGGCCGGCAACCAGAAGCGTTCCGACATTTCCTCCAGCCCAATATCGGCCAGTACCTGCTGCAGACGTTTGGCCGCACGCTGTCGCGGCACGTCACGATGCTGAGTGGCGATGATAAGCTCGTTCTTCATTGAATGTTCCCAGCCGACCAGTTCGGTCACATTCACCTGATAACCGTGCGCTTCCAATTGCAGACATCGCAGTACATTCGTCAGGTGACTGCCAAATTCGCGAGTATGAATAGGATGGCGCCAGATCTCGGTGAGCACATCACGCGCGATCGATTTCCCCTTCAGGCGCCGTAACGTCGCGGCGACCTCGGCCTGACAGCAAGGCACCAGCACGATGAAACGCGCCTGCTTTTTGAGAGCGAAGCTGATCGCATCATCCGTGGCGGTATCGCAGGCATGCAGCGCGGTCACGATATCCACGGTTGCAGGCAACAACGGGGACTCGGTAGATTCGGCCACCGAGAGCGGAAGAAATGACATGCGCGCAAAACCCGCACGATCGGCAAGATCACGCGCCTTGTCTACCAGCTCGGAACGCGTCTCAATGCTGTAGATACACGACTCGTCATCACGATCCTTGAAAAAAAGATCGTACAGAATAAAGCCCAGATACGATTTTCCTGCGCCATGATCCACCAGCGTGATCGGCCTGCCCTCTGATGCCAGCTGCTGAAGCAAAGGTTCGATGAAATGGAACAGATGGTAGACCTGCTTGAGCTTGCGGCGACTGTCCTGATTCATCTTGCCATCGCGGGTCAGGATATGCAGCGCTTTGAGCAGCTCGGTCGATTGTCCCGGACGTAATTCTGTCTCTGCCATGAAGGTGGTGATGTCGATGGTGAATCCGAATGGTAACCCAGCCATTTAGGCGCCCCTGCCGAAAATTTTTCAGGCGCGCCGGTAATTCTTACGACGCGCACTGATCCAAGCTGGCGCATCCATCGCCACCACAAGCCTCCCCCGGCAGGCACGCTCGCTGCTTAGACCACCAACGCGCCTGTAAGGACATTCCTCAGACTGCGACTCACCTCCGGTGCAGCAAGGCCAGCCCGGCGGTTAACGCAGCGCTCATTTTTCCAGGGAGTATTTCTCAACCAGAGGACGACTCATGAAAGCTTTTTCATTGACGCGATTCACTTCCGGGTGGATCGCTGCACTATTGCTGCTGGTGCTGACAGGCTGCGGCAGCGACAGCAACCCCATCAACCCGACCGCCGCACGATCGAATCTCAATCAAGTGAACGCTGCCAACAGCGCGGTACCAAACCATGTTTTTTCGGCCACCCTGACAGGCGCTGAAGCGGTGCCGCTGGTGAACACAGCCGCCACGGCCACCGGTGTGGTCGTGGTCGATCCCGTGGCTCGTCAGATGAAGGCCACTGTCGTCACCGCGGATATCGCAGGCACAGCGGCGTACATACAGGTCGCGCCGCGCGGTGTCTCCGGACCCGTGGTGTTACAACTTACAGAGAGCAGTAGCGGCAGCGGCATCTGGACTGCCAGCACCGTGCTCAGCGCGGAGCAGCTCGATATGCTGCGCTCGGGCAGCTACTACTTCAACGTCCACAGCACGGCTTTCCCCGACGGTGAAATTCGCGGTCAGATCTTGGTTCAGCTGCCCAAGAGCGGATCAGCGATTCCCGCCAGCGGCACCGGCACGACCATCAGCAGCTCGGGCACAACAAACGGCGCTGCTACCGGCACCAGCACCGTCACCACCAGTGGGGGAGCAAGTACCGGAGGCACAGCCGCCAGTGGCACAGCCGACACGACGACACCTAATGCCACAACATCGGGCAATACGGCAAAAAGCGTCAACACCGGGACGATGAGCAGCAGCTCAATCAACGATAACGCGAGTGCATTAGGCGCGTCGGGCACCACCAGCGGTAGCACGAGCGGCGTGACCAGCACCGGCAGCGGTCTAGCCACCACGACCGGCACCACCGTCGCTGCGACTCGTCCGCTATTCTTCACCAATGTGATGACCGGTGCACTTGCCGTGCCTCCCACATCCAGCACAGCGACCGCGACGACGATCACGGTCTACCGACCGCGTGATCGTGTGCTCACCTCAGTGATTGTCTCTTCAGGCATTACCGGGACGGGCGCCAGCCTGAGACAGGGCGCGGCTGGCGCCGTCGGCCCGGTGATCAACAGCCTGCGCGAGACCACTCCGGGCTCGGGCATCTGGATTGCGCGCACCACGCTGACCAGCACGCAGGGCACTGCGCTCACAGGTGGCAACATGTACTACGAAATCACCTCGACAGCCTTCCTGCAGGGTGAACTGCGCGGCCAGATCGTGGCCACGGCGGGCACCAAGCGCGCGGCCTCTGCTGCGACACCAGGTACGGCGACCACCACAACCACCGGTGGCACGACGGGCACAGCAACCGGGACCACAACCAACACCGGTAGCAACGCAGGCACGACGGGGACAACAACGGGCACCGCAGCGCCGACGACGACCGTCACGCCGATGACGACAACGTCCGGCGTGGGAACAACGACGCCGGGTATGGCAACGAGCACAGGCCCCACCGGGGTAATCAGCTCGCCTGCCTCATCAACGTAAGCTGAGATTGAGCCGCAAGAGCTTCATGTCTCTTGGCGTCGCTGAACAGCTTGCCGCTCCTTCGGGAGCGGCTTTTTTCGGCAGCTCAGAGCTCGACGGGATAAAACAGCCAATAACATCCAATCGGCCGAGCTATTTCTGCATTGAGATGGCGTGATAGGTCGAGCCGAACCGCTTGAGCACACTGAGGCATCCGCGCACGATCCGGCCTTGCCGGCTTGGTGACTCGCTTCGCAACCATGCACGACAACGCTGTGACCATCCTCGAGCCGTCATGCACGCGATACGCATCGGGCGCAACAACATATGCCACCGAGAGCGATAAATCCTGAGGCGATGCAATGAGACTGGCACGGCAAGCAATTGCTCTTTGTAGCGATAGCGTCCCCAGAGCAAATGGCACTGGCGCGCACCCTGCTTGATGCAGTCGCAGAGCGACCAGTAACAGGCGAGCAACCCAAGTCGGTAACCGGAGAATGCAGGATCCGCGGCGCACAGCATCATGACGTAGCTATCGCCAATTTTCAGTGCCAGCGAACCAGCGCAGAGTTTTCCACGGATACTACCCAAACCGAACATCCCGCAATCCGCTGCCATCCGTAACAACTGAGTGGTCTCGTGAGCATCGATCTTCGCCTGCTTGCCGCGCGCCGTCATGCTGGCTCGCTTGAATTCCTGAAGCTGATGCACCAGTGCGCGCTGCACATGGCGCGGCAGCGTCTCAGAGAGACAGTATCTCCATTCGAAACTCGGATGATCACGCAGCAGCCGGTTGCCGTAACCGCGTAGCGTCTTGCGCGTCGATTTACCCAGCGCCTGCTGATAGCTCTCCACGGAATCTGGCAGCGCGAGCACATAATTTTCAGAAAACGCGAAATACTGGCAGGCCAGACGCGTGAATGGAAGAGTCAGGCCAACTGCGTTGAACTCGATGTCGCTGGCGTCACGGTAACGGCTGAATACATCACGAGCGAACGCAGCGGCAATGGTCTCGTCAAGGATGAACATCTCTGTTTGCACGCGGACCAATCCGGCGTTGATCCTGAACAGCAGCACACCCACCATGTGGTCGCGTTGATAGGCGATCCAGGTATGCGGAGGCACAGGATCGCACAAGCGCAGGAAACGCCAGCAGGCGTACAGGCTGCCGTACAGTCGCTCTAATCCATCAATGGCATGTGGCGGCACCTGATGCTCGACGATCTGACCCACGATGCTGGCCAGCGAATCATCGGCCCGTGCAAATGGAACGTGCTCGGCCCGGGATTCTAATCCTGTCAACGATGATCCGGAGTACTGCGCCATGCGCCCGTTCTCAATGGTGGAGCAGGCATTCTGACCGCGGGAGATCACGTATCGCTTGAGCGACGGCAAGCGCGCACCATTACTGTCTGACTATGGTCAAGCTCATGCGAACCCAGCTGAGGAGAATGGCGGCATGGTCAGTCAGGGCTATCGCCCGCATCTGCCATGCACAGGGGAGTGTCCAGGGGGGACAGACCGGTGTCCAAGCCGGCCGGCGTGGTTCGAATCCATGCTCCCCTGCCCGTGCTGTTACCGGCTATGCTTGTTGCGGTTATTGGCGCCGGTCGACTATCCGTTTCGCCTTACCCGTCTGACTGCGCTCGACGCCATTCGGAGGCAGCACGGTCACCGTGCATGAAATGCCAATCAAGGACTTGATCATGTGCTCCAGTGCTGTCCCACCTCGCAGACCCTCGCCATGGCGCACGTCTTCACGCGTCTCGACCAGCACCTCAAGCTGATCGAGATGCATGTCACGCGTCAGCACCAGCTGGTAATGCGGTGCCAGTGATGGCTGTGCCAGCAGCAGCTCTTCGATCTGCGAAGGGAATACATTCACGCCACGAATGATCAGCATATCATCCGAACGACCAACGATCTTGTCCATGCGGCGCATGCTGCGCGCCGTCGGGGGGAGTAAGCGCGTGAGATCGCGCGTGCGATAGCGAATCACCGGCATCGCTTCTTTGGTCAGCGAGGTGAATACCAGTTCGCCAGCCTCGCCATCGGGCATCACCTCGCCGGTTAGCGGGTGAATGATCTCGGGATAAAAATGATCTTCCCAGATGACCGGACCATCTTTGGTCTCGATGCACTCGTTCGCCACGCCCGGACCCATGACTTCCGACAGACCATAAATATCGACCGCATCCAGCCCGGCGCGACGCTCAATCTCTTCGCGCATCGATTCTGTCCAGGGTTCTGCGCCGAAGATGCCTATGCGTAGCGACGAGGCTGCCGGATCCATCCCCTGCCGCTCGAATTCCTCGATCAGGTTCAGCATGTAGGACGGCGTGACCATGATGATGTCCGGCCTGAAGTCATTGATCAGCTGCACCTGCTTCTCGGTCTGACCGCCCGACATCGGAATCACGGTACAGCCCAGCCGCTCCGCGCCATAGTGCGCACCAAGCCCCCCGGTGAACAAGCCGTAGCCATAGGCGACATGCACGATATCGCCGGCACGACCACCCGCCGCGCGAATCGAACGCGCCACTAGCTGCGACCAGATATCAATATCGTTGCGGGTATAGCCAACAACCGTTGGCTTTCCCGTTGTGCCTGAGGATGCATGAACACGAACGACTTGCTCGCGCGGCACCGCAAACATGCCGAACGGGTAGTTCTTGCGCAGATCCTCCTTGGTGGTGAACGGAAATTTCGACAGGTCAGACAAGGATTTCAGGTCGTCCGGATGCACACCCTTTTCATCGAAACGCTCGCGATAGTGCGGCACCTGCTGGTAAGCATAGCGCAGCGTTGCCTGCACACGCTGCAGCTGCAGCGCGCGCAGCTCATCCTGACTAGCGGTCTCTATGGGCTCAAGATCAGCGGGCCTCGCGTGCGATGTGGCCATGGGTGGTCTCCTCCAGTATGTGTCACGCCCAGCTGTGCGTTATTGTTATTCCCAGCCATGAGGTTAGCGTCCAATGGATGACGCGTCCTATGGACGGTGATAGGGTTATTCGACGACAGCGCCTTTCAGCTGATGCGATTTTCCTCGCATCAGCGCGATCTTGCGTCCTTCCGGATTGGTGACAACGACATCGTAGACACCGGTCTTGCCGCTGCGTGATTGCTCGATGGCCTCGGCCTGCAAGCATTCGCCCTCGAGAGCAGGTGCCAGGAATTCAATCGTGCAGCCAGCCGCTACGGTCTGCACGTTATAGCTGTTACAGGAAAATGCAAACGTGGAATCGGCCAGCGTAAAAATGAAGCCGCCATGGCACATCGCGTGGCCGTTCAGCATATCCTTGCGCACGACCATCTGCATGCGCGCGTAGCCTGGCTGCACTTCCAGCAGCTCGATGCCCAAGCCCTGGGTCGCCCGGTCGCGCGCATACATGTGTTCGCCAGTGGCACGCGCCAGCGCAGCAGCGTCTTGGTGAGTGTGACCGCTCATGATAAGTCCCTAAGCATCCTGATCAAAATCCAGCACCAGCTTGTCTGTCGCTGGAAACGCCTGACAACTCAGCACAAAACCACCGGCCACTTCATAATCTTCCAGCGCATGATTGGCATCCATGTCGGCCTTGCCTTCGGTGATCTTGCAGCGACAAGTTGCGCAAATCCCGCCCTTGCACGCATAGGGTATCTCAATGCCCTGCGCCAGTCCGGCTTCCAATACCGGCATGGCATCCCGCGGCATCGAGAACGCGTAATGACGACCGTCGATCACCAGCGTGACGTCGCACTGTGCATCGGTTGCGGCCTCCGCCGCACGTGGTCGCGGCACTGCGGCGGCTACGCCGAACAGTTCCGCGTGTATGCGCGATGTATCCAAACCCAACGCGACCAGGGTTGCGGCGACCTGCTCCATCATCTGCTGCGGCCCGCAGATGAACACATGATCGATATCTTCCAGCCGTATCCATTGCGAGAATAGCGCACGGCATTTGTCTGCATCAATGCGTCCATTGAACAGCTCGATATCCTGCTTCTCTCGGCTCATGATGTGGATGACGGAGAGCCGGTCGAGAAACTGGTCTTTCAGGTCGGCCAGCGGATCTCGCATCATCACGGTGGAGGAGGCACGATTGCCGTACACCAGTGTGAAACGGCTCCGTGGCTCAGCCAGCAGCGTGCTCTTGATGATCGAGAACACGGGTGTAATGCCGCTACCCGCCGCAAACGCGAGATAGTGGCGATCATGCTCCGGTGACAGTGGCAGATGAAAGCTGCCGGTCGGTGGCATCACGTCCATCGTCATGCCCGTCGCAACATTCTCATGCGCCCAGCTGGAGAAGGCTCCACCCGACACTTTTTTGATGGCGACTTTCAGCTCGTCATCTTGCACTGCGGAGCAGATCGAATACGAACGTCGCAATTCTTCGCCATCGATCACCTTACGCAGGGTCAGGTGCTGCCCGGGTTGGTAGTGAAAAATCTGGCGTAGCTCAGCCGGGACATCGAAGCTGACCACGATCGCATCCCGCGTGTCCCGGACGAGACTTCTGATCTTCAATGAATAAAAATGAACCATCAGTGAGGCTTGAAATAATCGAAAGGTTCCAGACAATCGCCGCAGCGGTACAAGGCCTTGCAGGCTGTCGAGCCGAACTGGCTGATCAGGCGGGTTTTCAGCGATCCACATTGCGGACAGGCGATCTCTGTATCGTCCGCCACGGACAGCGCAGACATATCGATCGTGCCGCTCGTACTCATTGCGCGCTGTGCCGGCGGCGCGATACCGAAAGCGCGCAGCTTTTCCTTGCCCGCCTCGGTGATCCAGTCCGTGGTCCAGGCAGGCGACAGCTGCGTATGAACCTGGATGTTTTCCATGCCCCCGGCCTGGAGTACTTGCCGGATGTTTTCCTCGATCACGTGCATCGCTGGGCATCCCGAGTAAGTCGGCGTGATCACGATCTCGCAACCACCATCAGCACGTGGCTTCACTGCGCGCACGATACCGAGATCGACAATGGAGATCGCTGGTATCTCAGGATCGCTGACCTGAGAGAGGCATTCCCAGAGTGCTTTGTCTGACAGACCTACCATTGCGCGCCGGGATAGGCCCGTTGCAGGAACTGCATCTCTGCCAGCAGATAACCGAGATGCTCGGTATGGCGCCCCTGCTTGCCGCCAGTTTGCATCCACGCATCGGCCGAGGGCATGGTCAGCGTCGCCTCGCTGAAAATCTGCGCCATCTGCATGAGCCAGCGTTCGCGCAGGCTGCCCGGCAAAGGCGCGATACCGCGCGAGGCAATGCGATGATCGAGCTCATCATCAATGAAAGCTTCACCTGCAAACATCCATAAGGCGTCCGCTGCGCGCTGCACGCGTGCATGGCTTTCCTCGCTTCCATCGCCCAGGCGGATGACCAGATCCGTGCTGCGTCGCAAGTGATAGACAACTTCCTTGATGGATTTTTCTGCGATCTGAGTAATCTCGGTGTCGCCGGACTGCTGCAAGGATTCCAGCCACAAGCAGTGCCAGAGATCGAAGTACAGCTGGCGCATGAGGGTGTCGGCGTAATCACCGTTCGGCTGCTCGACCAGCAATAGGTTATGGAAATCCTGCACATCACGCAAGAAAGCCAGCGCATCCTCGTCGCGCCCTTTGCCCTCCACCTTGCCCGCCAGTGACAGCCACAGCGTCGCCTGCCCGATCAGGTCGAGCGAGATATTAGTCAGCGCCATGTCTTCTTCCAGCACAGGCCCCTTGCCACACCACTCGGAGAGCCGTTGCGACAGCACAAGCGCGTTATCGCCCGCTCTCAGCAGCCAGTTGAATTTATCCGCATCCATCACAGATGCCCCACTTCCGGCGGTATCTTGAAAAAGGTCGGATGACGATAGACCTTGCTGTTCGACGGTTCAAATAATTCGCCGCGCTCGCCGGGGCTGCTGGCGACGATCTCACTCGCCGGCACGACCCAGATCGATACGCCCTCATTCCGACGGGTATAGACATCCCGTGCATTGTTGATCGCCATCTCTGCATCCGGCGCATGAAGGCTGCCCACATGTTTGTGCGCGAGACCATGCTGGCTACGGATGAATACTTCCCACAACGGCCATTCTTTGCTCACGATGTTCTCCTCACGCCGCCTTGCGCGTACCGCGCGCAGCACGCTTGTCCGCGTTTGCCTGCAGACCCTCGCGGAACCACGCGCCGTCATCCCAGGCCTTTCGCCGGGTATCGAGACGATCACGGTTGCAGGGGCCGTTACCCTTGACGACGTTGTAAAACTCCGGCCAGTCAATTGCGCCATAGTCGTAATGACCCCGCGCCTCGTTCCATTTCAGATCAGGATCAGGAATCGTCAGCCCGAGGTACTCGGCCTGCGGCACGGTCTGATCGACCATGCGCTGCCTGAGTTCATCATTCGAGAAGAGCTTGATCTTCCACTGCATCGATTGCTGGCTGTTGACCGATTCAGTGTCCGGCGGACCAAACATCATCAGCATCGGCCACCACCAGCGGTTCAGTGCCTCCTGCGCCATCTGCTTTTGTTCAGGCGTACCTTTGCACAGCGACATCAGCAAATCAAAACCCTGCCGCGCATGAAAAGCCTCTTCCTTGCAGACGCGCACCATCGCTCTGGCGTACGGGCCATACGAGCAGCGACACAAGGGAATCTGGTTGATGATGGCCGCGCCATCAACCAGCCAGCCGATCATGCCAACGTCGGCCCAGCTGAGCGTCGGATAATTGAAAATGCTGGAGTACTTGGCCTTGCCGGAGAGCAGATCCTCGGTCATCTGGTCGCGTGACACACCCAGGGTTTCGGCCGCACTGTACAAATAAAGACCGTGCCCTGCCTCATCCTGAATCTTTGCCAGCAGAATCGTCTTGCGTTTCAGCGTGGGTGCGCGCGTCACCCAGTTGCCTTCGGGGAGCTGGCCGACGATCTCGGAATGCGCATGCTGGGAAATCTGACGAATCAGCGTTTTGCGATACCCGTCGGGCATCCAATCTTTAGGTTCGATCTTCACCTCGGCATCAACCCGGGCCTGAAATACCTGCTCTTCGGGGCTGAGTTCACCGGCAGCTCGCAGGCGAGCGGTACCGGTATCGACCATTTGCGCGTACATCAGACGATCTCCTTTGATCATGCCACTTGAGCGGCTGGCGTTGCGTTATGATACGCTAAATCGATATTTCGGAGAAAAACTGTATCATTTAACAGTTTGTCATTTTTTGTTCATTCATGACCCGTCAATCTGTCGATACCTGGATCGCCAAGCAGCGGCGGCAGCCCGCGCTGCGCGCCAAGTCGCTGGTAATGACCGTGTTCGGTGACGCCATCGCGCCACGCGGCGGCTCGGTATGGCTGGGAAGCTTGATTTCGCTACTCGATCCGCTGGGTATCAGTGAAAGGCTGGTTCGTACCAGTGTCTTCCGGCTCGCGGAAGAGGGCTGGCTGGAGGCCAGTCGCTCGGGCCGACGCAGCCAGTATCGACTCAGCCCTCAGGGGGAAAGACGTTTCTTGCGCGCGCACCAGCGCGTGTATGCCAACAGCGGCCCACGCTGGGATGGGCGGTGGTTGCTAGTCAGCCCTCAGGGTCATGCCAGCGCCGCGCAAAAATCCTTGCTCAAAAAAGAGCTGTTGTGGGAGGGATTCGCGCTTCTGGCGCCGGGACTTTTTGCCTGCCCGGGCGACAAGCAGGAGGCGCTGACAGAGGTGCTCATGCGCACGCGCATGAGCGGTAAAGTGATCGTGCTATCGGCGACTGACGCGGGCCTCACCGGTTCGCGTCCACTGGAAGAAATCACGCCGGATGCGTGGCCGCTGAAAGAGACTGCGCGGACTTACAAAAAATTCATCGCGCGATTTGAATCGTTACGACAGATGCTGACCCCGCCAGCGCGACTCGATAGCGCCCGGGCGTTCACGCTCAGGACGCTGCTGATCCACGACTACCGCCGCGCGCTGCTTGGCGACCCTCAGCTGCCGGCCTCGCTGCTGGGTGAGGACTGGCCCGGCAAACAGGCGCAAGCCTTGTGCCGCTCGCTTTATCTTGCGCTGGAGACAGACGCTGACCGGCATATCGCCCAGACACTGGCGCTGGAGCAGGACGAAGTACCGCCGGTCGCACCGTCTTTCACTCATCGTTTCAAGGACCGCTGATCGCGGTCCACCGAGTGATATGTCAGGCGAGCTCGGCCACCATCTCGATTTCCACGCAGGCACCCAGCGGAATCGCGGCCACACCAAATGCCGAGCGAGCGTGCTTGCCTGCCTCACCGAATACCTCGACCAGCAGCTCCGATGCGCCATTCGTCACGAGATGATGCTCGATGAAATCCGGCGTGGAGTTCACCAGACTCACCAGCTTGACGATGCGCTTGACGCGCGTCAGGTCGCCGTCACAGGCAGCGCTTAGTGTGGCAATCAGATCGATGGCCACCGCGCGCGCCGCTTCCCGACCCTGCTCAGTGGTCATGTCCTTGCCCAGCTTGCCCACCCAGGGCTGGCCAGCCTTTTTCGCAATATGACCAGACACATAGAGCGTATGACCGCTGCGCACAGACATCACATAGGCAGCTGCGGGCGATGCCGCTTTCGGCAGCGTGATATTGAGGTCAAGTAATCGTTGGGCAATACTGATGGTCATGATGAAAAGACTCCGGCTGTCGAGAAGCTGGAAATTCTACCTGACGCCCCCTTGAAAACCCGGGAATGATCGCCAAATAAACAACCATTGTGTCATTTTATTTTGTTAACAGAGGACATCATGGGCGCTCCCGACAAACAAGTAATGGGCTTTCAGGCCGAGGTCAAACAGCTGTTACAGCTGATGATTCATTCGCTGTACTCGAACAAGGAAATTTTCCTGCGCGAGCTGATCTCGAACGCTTCCGACGCTGCCGACAAGCTGCGATTCGAAGCAATCAACAATGCGTCCCTGTTCGAGAATGACAGTGAGCTGAAAATACAGGTCGATTTCGACAAGGACGCGCGCACCATCAGCATTACTGACAACGGCATCGGGCTGTCGCAGCAGGAAGCCATCGATCATCTCGGCACCATTGCAAAGTCCGGTACCAAGGAATTCTTTTCCCAGCTCTCGGGTGACCAGCAGAAAGATGCCGCACTGATCGGACAATTCGGTGTCGGCTTTTATTCAGGTTTCATCGTCGCCGACAAGATCACCGTCGAATCCCGCCGGGCCGGCCTGCCTGCCGAGCAAGGCGTCAAATGGGAATCGGCCGGTGAAGGCGAATTCAGCGTCGAGGCGATTGACAAGCCGCAGCGCGGTACGCGCATCACGCTACATCTGCGCGAAGGCGAAGATGAGTTACTGTCTGCCTGGCAGCTGCGCTCCATCATCCGCAAGTATTCCGATCATATCTCTCTGCCCATCGCCATGCGCAAAGAAGAATGGGACGAAGAAAAGAAAGCGATGGTCATGCGCGACGAGCTCGAGACGGTCAATCAGGCCAGCGCGCTCTGGACCCGCAGCAAGTCGGATATCACCGATGAGCAGTACACTGAATTCTACAAGCATGTGTCGCATGATTTTCAGGAGCCGCTGACCTGGACCCACAACCGGGTTGAAGGTCGCAGCGAGTACACGCAACTGCTTTATATCCCCGCGCATGCGCCTTTCGATCTGTGGGACCGCAACAAGCGCGGTGGCATCAAGCTCTATGTCAAGCGCGTGTTCATCATGGATGACGCCGAGCAGCTGATGCCGATCTACCTGCGCTTCGTGAAAGGCGTGATCGATTCGGCCGATCTGCCATTGAATGTTTCGCGTGAAATTTTGCAGGAATCGCGTGATGTAAAAGTCATCCGTGAAGGCTCGACCAAACGCGTGCTGGGCATGCTCGAAGAACTCGCCAATGCCGACGAGCAGGAAAAAAAAGACAAGTACGCGAGCTTCTGGAAAGAATTCGGTCAGGTTCTCAAAGAAGGCATCGGGGAAGACAGCACCAACAAAGAACGCATCGCCAAATTGCTGCGCTTTGCCAGTACGCAGAATGACAGCGATGTCCAGAACGTATCCTTCGCCGACTATGTGTCCCGAATGAAGGATGGACAGGACAAGATCTATTATGTGACCGCCGACAGCTTTAATGCGGCGAAGAACAGCCCGCATCTGGAAATCTTCCGCAAGAAAGGTGTCGAAGTACTCCTGCTCAATGACCGCGTGGATGAGTGGATGCTGTCCTTCTTGACCGAGTTCGAGGACAAGCAGCTGGTCTCCGTCGCGAAAGGCGACCTCGATCTTGGCAAGCTGGAAGACGAAGCCGAGAAGAAACAGAAAGAGGAAACCGAGAGCGAATACAAGGCCTTGGTTGACAAGATGCAGGCTTCGCTGAAAGACAAGGCGAAGGAAGTCCGCATCACCTTCCGTCTGACCGATTCACCGGCCTGTCTGGTTGCGGGTGAACATGAGCTGTCGGGCAATCTGCTGCGCATGCTGAAAGCCGCAGGACAAGCCGCGCCAGACACCAAGCCCATCCTCGAAATCAATCCTCATCATCCTCTGGTGCAACGGCTCAAGTATGAGGAAGCCAAATTCGACGACTGGAGCAGCTTGCTGTTTGATCAGGCGATGCTGGCTGAGGGCGGTCAGCTGGCCGACCCGGCCGGTTTCGTGAAGAAGCTCAACGACATGCTGCTGGGTATGTCTCTGAAATAAACATGGATTCGCTGAGGAAGCCGCCGCATGAGCAAGGTCACGGTGTACCACAACCCGCTGTGCGGCACTTCACGTAACACGCTGGCCATGATCCGCAATGCGGGCATCGAGCCCGAGATCATCGAGTACCTGAAGACACCGCCGTCGAGAGAGGCGCTGAAAGAGATCGCGCAAGCCACGGGTGCGCCGCTGCGCGATCTTATCCGCAGCAAAGAGCCGCAGTATCAGGAACTGGGTCTGGATGACACCAGCAAATCGGACGAACAGCTGCTCGATGCGATGCTCGCGCATCCAGTGCTGATTAACCGGCCCATCGTCATCACGGCTATGGGTACCCGGCTTTGCCGGCCTTCAGAGCGGGTGCTGGATATCCTGCCCCAGCCGCAGCAAGGACCTTTCACGAAAGAGGATGGGGAAGTGGTGATTGATGCACAGGGCCAAAAATCGAAGTAAACGCTAACACCCGACACCAAAATTGATTTCAACGCAATCATTGATTACAATGCTGGCAAATCGGTGATAAAGGGAGATTTGCCATGGCCAGCATCACTATTCGAAACCTGGATGACGACATCAAGCAGCGCCTGAGGCTGCGCGCTGCGATGCATGGCCGTTCAATGGAAGAGGAAGCGCGCGACATTCTGCGCCGAGTGACGGCTGAGAATGCACCTCCACGCGACCTCGCCAAAGCGATACGCGGACGCCTCGCGCCGGCCGATCGGGTTGACCTCGAGCTTCCCGCCCGCGAGGCAATGCGGGAACCTCCCGACATCGCCTGACCCGAGCAATGATCGTCCTAGATACCAACGTCATCTCCGAGTTGCTGCGCCCTCAGCCTGCTCCGCACGTGGAAGCCTGGCTGTCTGACCAAGAGGGTGCAAAGCTATATTTCACCACTGTGGGCGAAGCCGAGTTACGGCACAGTGTCGCACTTCTGCCTGCAGGAAAACGGCGCAGCTCACTCTCTACAGCGATCGAGGCCATTCTCAATGAAGACTTCCTTGACCGCATACTCGCTTTCGATCGCTCAGCAGCCAGCGCTTACGCTGTCATTGCCGCAGAGCGGCGAGCTGCAGCAAGACCGATCAGTCAATTCGACTGCCAGATTGCTGCGATTGCCCGAGTCAATCAGGCCGCCGTGGCCACTCGAAACGCGGATGATTTTGGTGGATGCGGGATCGCCGTCATTAACCCCTGGGCTTTGGCGGCATCGCCTTAAAACGCGCAGCCTGAATCCTGTACGCAAACGGCAGCTGGCCAACTACCGTACCCCCGCCACATCCAGCATCGTCTCCGTGACATACGACGACTGCGCCGACATCAGCCACAGTATCGCTCACGTCATTTCATCAGCAGTGCCGCCGCGCATCTTGCTGCTCTACGGCTCGCTGCATGAGAGTTCGTTCAGCAAGTCAGCTTGTCCTCTACTTACTTAAACAATGCTGCTATCGCAGCTACCGTCTGGCTAGAGATAGCGTCCGCTTGATTTTTTGCCAGTTGCGCTGCGGTCTGGTTGTTGTGATCAGCCTTCTTAAGATCAATGCCACGTCCCATAAGACTCTGTACAACAGCGACTTGTTGCGCTGCTATCGCGTAATGCAGCAAGGTATAGCCGTTGGAAGGGTCAACCCAGTTGAGCGCAGCAGCCGGATTCGCGTGTCCGTCTATCCAGCGGGACAAGGCCGCAACCGGATTGGGATCGGCAAGCAGCGCCTTGATTTCATCTGCGGTGGCCGTTGGCGTAGCAATGATCGAAGTTGCAGAGGGCATGTCGGTGACGAGCACTGTGGGTGAAGTGGTCAGCATGTTGGGGACAGCCGTGTCATTTCTCGTAGTGGTGGTCGTTGTGGTGGTGGAAGTCGTGTTCGTAGTCGTGGTGATGATTGGAGGCGGTGGAACGCGAAAAGCATCTCTCCATTCTTGCTCAAAAATCGCTACAACCTCATTAGGCAGTTGCTCAGCTAATACTGAGATCACGTCTGCAGGTACGTCCTTGAGCACAGGGCTATACTTCGCAAGCAGAGCGAGGCTGGCTTGCGCATAGGGTAGCTTATGTTGCCGATTCCTTTCCAATAGTGCATTGATTCTTTCTTTCATATGCACAAACTCATTCAAAGCACTTTTCCCTAACTCTAGGCTCCCGAGCAGGTGACTATTTTTTGACCACAATTTAAGCGTCGAAAGCGCCATATTGTGTTCCAGAGCATCTGCTAGCACCTTGGCACCGCGGTAGCCAACATCATTCCACTCCAGGTTGAGCGCAATCAGCGTTTTGTTGACCTTAAACACATCCGCCAGGGCTTTGGCGCCGTCGTCGCCGATATCGTTTAACTCAAGATTAACCGTGGTGAGCGTTGTATTGACCTTTAGAGAATCCGCTAGGGCTTTCATGCCCTCAGCACCTATAAGATTTCCTCCGAGTTCAAGCTTGGTGAGCACCGTATTGACAAGCAAACTATCTGCCAGTGCCACCACGCCCTCGGATCCAAGCTGGTTACTGTCAAACCAAAGCGTTTTCAGCGTTTTATTGACTTTAAGAGCTTTCGATAGCGCCACTGCACCTTCTTGACCAAAACTATTATCGTCAAGGTTAAGCTCAGTGAGGGCTGCATTGAGTTCAAGCGCTTCCGTCAGTGCTTTTGCGCCATCCCCAGAAATATTATTCCGGGCAAGGCTGAGCTTCCTGAGCGTTTCATTAACTTTAAGACCCTCCGCCAACGCTTTTGCGCCATCCCCGGAAATACCATTCCCGTCAAGGCTGAGCGTCTTGAGCGTTTTATTAAATTTAAGGCCCTCCGCCAACGCTTTTGCGCCGCGTGGAAAGAACGGATCAGCTCCGCGGCGAGGTCCGTCGCGAAAATTAGACCATTTATTGCTATTAAGATTCAGTGTGGTAAGCGTTGTATTGACTTTCAGGGCCTCTCCCAATGCTTCAAAGCCAAGCTCACCAAAGCAGTTCGAGGAAAGTCGAAGCGTTTTAAGAGCGGTATTACCCTGAAGAGCTTCCGCCAGTGCTGCTGCGCCATCCGGACCAATGTCATTCGAGATAAGACTAAGCTCAGTGAGCGTTGTATTAACTTTCAAAGCCTCCGCCAACACTGCCGCCCCACTATCTCCTATATAACTGGAATTAAAAGTTAGCTTAGTAATTGTTTTGCAACCTTGAAGGATTTGCATCAGCGCTTCCAATTCGGAATCGAGCGGCAACTGAATGAATACAATTTCGCGCAAAGAAGCCGGCGAGGTTCGCAACCAAGCAATGAGATCGCCCACTTTAAGTTTTTTTGAGTCCCTTATAGTGAGCTTGCCGTCTGCGGTGATCATTTTTTCAAACTGGTACCCTTGACCGACATGGGCACTGCGCTGGTAAGCAGTCAAGTTACGGGCCTGACCGTATAGCGCTCTTTTTTCGTCTCCGGTCTGCCTCTTTTTTACGGTGGGTGTCGACGACGTCATGGTGGCTTGGGATGTCGCGCTTTGGTTGGCATCATCCGTGGCGGACGTTCTCGAATCCGTATCGCGAGCTTGTCGCGTACTCATTACCGGCGCATCCTCCGGTTGTACTGAATCGTCCGCTGAAGCACTGTCCTGCTCGCTGGAAGACGTCGAACTGACGAGACTGCTAGTGTCTGTGTCTGGGTCTGTCTTGGATTGAGAATGGCGGCGCGGCGTCGAGGGGATGGAATTGGACATGACACTCTTTCTTTGGGTGCGTTTCGTTGAGCGGCACCGCCCTGGAAGAGTCACTGATCAGGCGGCCAAATTTGAGTGCCTGGAGCCGGAGATGTAGTTCATTTTTTTAAACTGACGGTATATAGCTAGTACAAAGATAGTACAAATTTCGGGCATACCAACAAAATGTATACCGGATTGGTATCGGACCTTGGTGTCGGTCCCTCCTGACAGATACGGGATTAGTGCGATTAATATACTGGCGAAGCGTTAAGAACCTGTCTCGTTAGGTCGATCGCAAGACCGTATTAGCCCAGACAGTACAGACGTAGGTCAAGTCACTGCCAACGCCACCAGCGGCCTAAAGAGACAGGTACTAAGGCAGAAACTACCGTCCCCCCGCCACATCCAGCATCGTCCCCGTGACATACGACGATTGTTCCGACATCAGCCACAGCGCTGCCTCGGCCACTTCATCGGCAGTACCGCCGCGCTGCATCGGCACGCCCACC
>JACCEB010740001.1_pt1 | contig 30009 bp, 32 predicted proteins | sample 7454761 | NCBI WGS metagenome assembly JACCEB01 (sample SAMN15323454, study PRJNA562643) | freshwater metagenome | isolation source: river surface water | place: USA:Blue River Watershed | collected 2017-08-18
AAGAGGTATTAAAGTTCATAATTTTGGAGTTATCTAAGTATTTAACAAATTGATTTAAATATTTATTGAATTCTTTCATATCTTTAATATTAAAATCGTCCATTTTTTTATTTTTAAGTTTTTTATTTAACACGACTAACAAATGTTTTGTTTTGGGATTTGACAAAAAATCCAAATTATAAAAACTTTTTACTTTTTTATACTTGTTTAAATTATTGATACAATCCCATAATGAATAAAATATATTATATTCAAACATATCATTTAATGCACGTTTTTTTAATATTTTATCACCAATATTAATCCATATTCTTTCTTCTTCCCATTCAATTAATGGATGTTTTAACCAAGGTTTGATTTTAGATAAAAAATTTAGTGAAAATACCTTATTAATTTGTATATTTCGATGGTCCCATGGTATAATAGAATAATTTATATCAATTTTGTAAAAATTAATTTTTTTATATAATGCATAAAATAAAAATAATGTTGATTCATCTGGTCCTGAATAAAAAAGTGAAACATAACCATTACCTTCTTCACATATTTTTAAAAAATTTAAATAATCATTATATATTTTCATATCAGGTTTTAATAATACTAAACCACCCTCTGGACCATATTTTAAATGTTGCGATATTGTTTTATATGATATGTTCTTCTCTAAACTAACATTAAAATTTTTACTGAAAAAGTCACTAATGTTTTTGTAATTAAAACTATTTTTTGGTATTTTAATTATTTTATCATCAACAAAATGAAAAGCAGGTGTATTTAACTCAAAAACATTATAAAGTTTTTTTGATATAGGTAATATATCTATATCTATAAATAAAACTTTATTATATTTTATTAATGATAATATATTCCATTTTGATACTAAATATTTCATAAAACCAGTATATTTATTTGAATATTTATATTCTTTACTCAATTTAATTTCTAATACCGGTACTAAATATATCTCATCAAAGAATTTTTCGTAATTCTTCTTTAATGCATATATCTTCTCATCAACCATTAATACTATTTTAATATCCTTTCCACTCTGTTTTATATAATGTCTATGTACAAATGCTGCTATACATGCACCCGTTATATATTTCGGATCATGAAAAACTAACATCACCACTGCATCCGGTTTTATTTTATTATTCATATCTCTATATTTATATTCTTTAAAAAATGAATTTAATATAAAAAAAGTGAAAATAATAATTCAAATAAATAAAAAAAATAATAAATTAATAAATTAAAATGTCTGTACTAAATCAAGACAAAGGTGATGATAATATGTCATTATATTGGGAAGTTGTTCATGAAAGAATACCCAAAGAAAATCATTTACGTTATATATATAAATTTGATAAATTAACAGAATTGGATCAGAGAGTATTAAGTCAATTATATTATATGTACTTCATTGATCTAAATAAAGAATTTACTATTTTCAAAAAACTATATCTTCTAAATATAGCTAAACAAAAAAACCAAATATTCGATTTACTTATTTTCTTCTTCCAAAATACCATGTACGAAGAATGGATACGTAAAAATCAATTATATCTTACGTAAAAAAAAATAAAAAATTGAAAAAAAATATATAAATAACTTATAAAATGAATTGAATATAAAATAATTAAAATAGAACCTTTAAAAAAGAAGTATAAAATGAGTCAACCACGTATGGTAATTAAATCAGTAAAAGTCCCAGTAATGTGGGAGTGGTCAATATCATGTGATGTATGTGCTATTTGTAGATCATCAATATCAGGTCCATCATTAGAATATTTAAATGATATGGGAGATGAGGATGGTAAAAAGATAGCATTTGGAGCATGTAATCATGTTTATCATTTGGATTGTATAAAAAAGACATTAAAATCGCGACAAAATTGTCCATTATGTAATGTTGAATGGGAATATAAGAATATAGTTAATAGTGATCAAAGTCATCAATTAAATTAATTCTATTTTTGAAGAATAGAGAACATATATTCAATCTCTTTAGTTTGAGTATTAAATATATTTTTAGCTAAATTTATAATATTTTTATCAGTTGTTTTTTGAAGAATCTCATTAGATGTTGATAAAGCCATTGAATGATGTTCTATCATCTCTGATAAATACTCTTTTTCATTTATAAATACCTGTTTTTTATATAAATAAACAGATAATATTAACAATATACTTGTTATTATATAATACTTTATTGATATCATTTTATGCCATGTATCATGCATTAATATTTCTATAAAAACCATTAATAAACCCATTATTATAGATAAATATAATTTACCAATACTATTTGTAAAATGATTAAGATTATAAATCATAATAGTACTCATTATATAATAATGCACTATAACCGACCCTATAAACATAAATACACACGAATACAACAAATTCATATTTATATTTTATAAAGATAAATTCTGAGTTAAATCAATTTAAAAAAAATAAAATAATAATATAATATCAAAATTATGAGTTTTATTATAAATAATGTATTAAAATATATTGATTATAAATCAGATGAATCAGATGAATTCAAGGAGGTATTAACAAGTTTAAATGAAGAAGATATAAATTCTTATTTTGATTCAAATTTTAAAAGTAATTATAATTTAAGATTTTTTAATAGAACTAATTTAAATGAATTATACAAAATAAACCGTTATATAATCAAATTTTTAATAAAAAAATTGAGTGAACATGATCCTAATTATTATAAAAAAAATATTATTAAAACAGTTATACAAAACGGTGATTGTATACTTTTTAATTATATGTTAGAGAATGGTTATAAAATAGTAAGAACAGGAGATATAATGAAATTGGTAATAATGAGTGATTCACCAGAGATATTTAAATATATGATTGAATTAAAAGTAGAATATAAAAAGATATATTTAAATCAATGTTTTTTGGAGGCTATAAAATACGGATCATTAAAAATCATGGATTATTTATATATAAATTATAGAGACCAATTCAAAATATATACTTATTTTTGGGAGATAATGGAAAAAGATTTAATTAAACAAAAACAGAGAGATATCATTGAATATTTATATGAGAGATATGATACATTAGATATTTATATGAATACAAATTATACACAAAAATGGAGGGAATATAATTATGATTATTATAAACAATGTGTACAAAGTGGAAAGATAGAAATAACAGAACCAAAAAAGAATGTATTAATTGATTATTTAACAAATGTATTATTAAAGGATGAAGATATTGATTTTTTAAATTTTATATATGATGAATTGGTAAAAAAGAATAAGATCTTTAGTACAATAACATTAATGAAGTCATATGTAATTGAAAATGGTGAATCAAAAACAATTGTATTTAAAGATTTAGTATTAATTAAAAACTTGTTAAATCCAACAATAGGGGAATGGATAATGAATATATTTGATGATATAATAAATTATCCATTAACAAAGAGAGTAATACAAGATAAAGAACCATATAGAATTAAAAATTGTATGATGCAAAAATTGTTTGATAAAAATATATTATCTGAATCAGGAAAGATAGATTATGAGAAGATTGAATATTATATGAATAAATACAATATTGAATTAAGAACGGAGAATTTAATACAAGTTATAAATAATTCAAATAGTACAATTGAGGATTTAAAGAAAATGATAGAATTAAAAACACCTTTAGATGCAAGATTATGTGAATTTTGTGCTTTAATTGGTCGACTTGATTTTTTGAAATTTTTACATGAAAACGACTGTCCTTGGAACGAATTAACACCAATAAATGCTTGTAAAGGTTTAAATTTAGATTGTTTAGAATATGTACATCAAAATGGATGTCCATGGAATCATGGAACATGGTTAATGCTTCATGCTTTTTTTGTACCAAATGAAAAAATACCACAAAATATATATATTAATAATAAAATGAGTGCTTTAAAAATATTAAAGTACTTGGGTGATAATAAATGTCCACAACCCCAATATGAAGTGTCAGAAGTATCAAATAATGAAAATTCAGAATTAAAAGAATAAATAAATCGATTTAAAAAAAAATAACTAAAAAGAAATAAATAAATAAAATGAGTTTGTTATTAGATAAACCAGATTTATTAAATTTGGTTGAATATTTGATGAAAAATGATGGTTTTTATAGAATATATCCATTAATACCAAAAGAAGTTCAAAATGATTTTATAATGAGATTTTTTAGAGAAAATGAATTAAAAATGCAGGATATAATGGATAATGGATATTTTGATTTTGTACCATTATATAGAGAATATATAATAGAAAAAAAGAAAAATGAAGCATTATCATCAATGCAAAAATATTTAGAACATATGACAAATGTAGAATTAAGATATAATATAACATTAAAATTATTAAAAAAGATAGTGAACACTCGTAATATTAATTTTTTATATTTTGTAATGGATGAGAAGTATGGAGAGATAATAGAAACATATTTATATAGTACAAATGATAATGAAGTGATAAATAAAATAAATGAAGAGATGGTAAATTATATAGTGTATGAGATGGATAATTTGTTTTTTTCACATATAATGATGAAATTGGTAAAAAGCCATAAAATATTTAAAAATAAATATGACACAGTAAGAGGTACATATTATATGAAAACACATCCGATAATAGAAAGAATAATAGAAGGTATGGTTATTGAAAAGATGAATATAGTATTTGATTGTGTATTAAAATATAGTGAAAATTTAATAGTTGATACATATAATAATAATACATTAAATGATATAAATAGTAATTATCAATTTGTGGATGAGAGAAAGAGTTATTTAAATGACTTTATGAGTTTATTTGTAAAAACGGAGAATGAAGTAATGATTAAATTTTTAATATATAAAATTGATATGAAATTGAAGGAGATCTTTGAAAGTTGTACATTAAAGAATTTGGTTGATAGATATAAAATAGTACTATCAGGAAGATCGAAAACCAAATATTTTAATAAATTATTAGATATGGAATTAATTATAAAATTAAATTATTATACGGGTAATGTGGATATATTAAAATTCTTACAAAAATATTTTGGTATAGAATATGAATATGTGGATGATATAATAAAAGAAATAAAGGTAATTGATTTAAACAAACGTGAATTAAATGAAAAGAAAGAAGAAAGAGAAAAATATATTATTTTTGTAAATTCAATGACAAATAATGAGAATTAAATATAATCTAATTATAAATATAGAGAATGAGTGATATAATAGAGAAAAAAACTAATTTTGTAAAGGAGACATTTTTATTTTCATGTATATTTTTATTTGGTACAACAATAATAACATTTATAGAATCAATGAAGAATAAATCGGAGAAAGCCAGACATATATTAAATATTGAAACAGCAGTATCTTTAATAGCGGGATATGTATATTCTATATTTGTGACGATGATACATAGAGAAGATTTTACATTAAAACATATAACACAAATAAGATATATGGATTGGGCGATAACAACACCATTTTTAATATTAGGTTTAGTATTATTTTTCACATATTATCAAAAAACACCCGTAACATTTAAATCATTATTTGTGGTATTATTATTTAATTATATAATGTTATTATTTGGATATTTAGGTGAAACGGGTCAAGTTGATGTAATGACGGGTGGTATAATAGGATTTATAGCATATGGTTTAATGTTATATTTTATGTGGATTTATTTTGTAAAACATGATGATTTTAGACATAAAAAGATAGTATTTATAGTATGGGCAGTAATATGGACATTTTATGGTATAGCATATTATTTATCGGATGAGGATAAGAATATATTATATAACTTTTTGGATGTTATATCAAAATCAGGTTTTGGTTTGTTTATGTGGTTATATTATGGTAATATTTTGACGATATAAACGTAAATAAAAATGAATAAAAAATGAATATTTTTTTGATAAATAAAGTTTATTTTTAATAAAAATAAATAAAATGATACCAGTGACTATAAAACTGCGACGCAAAGTCTCAGTTGAACAAAAAGAGACTGAAACCCAACAAGATATTCAAAATCTAGATGATATTTTAGGTGATATTTTAGGTAAAGGATCCGATAGATATTGTATAGAAGGTGAAATTATTGTAAAAACACTAAAAGAAGAGAATGAAGATGAAGAAGTAGAAGAGGATACATATAAAGATGAATGTATAAATAACAGAATATATGATATAGGTCGACAGGAGATAAATAGGACAATAATAAATAGAATGAAAAAAGATGATCAGGATTTAATGAATAAAGAATTAAATGAGATCCGTAATTTATATAAACTATTTAAAAGAATGGATATATCAGGTAGAACGACATGGTATAAAAAGAGAAAGAAAGATATGCAAACAAATGTTATTGATAAATATATTCATGATGAAATGGAAGAAGGTAGAATAATAACAATACAACCTTTTGTACAAAGATATCATCAACATTTAATAGATAGTGATATGGATTATATGGTTGAACAAATGGATAAAACATATGAGAGATTAATAAATTCATTAGAATTATTTAATAGAAAATATGGATTAAATATGAAGTTATATGAATTAAGTTTAGATAACAATTTGGAAGAATAATATAAATAAATATGTTTTATAGATATTTTGAATAATTCTATATTTTTATAAAATGGTAAATCATAGAAAATGCCAAATAATATTGGATATAATATAAATGGATTATGATTCTTTTGATATGAATATATAATATCACTTCTATATATATCCAAATAATTTGATTGTAAATAAGAATAATTCATCAACAAATCTCTAAAATACCTTTTATTTATAACTTTATAAAAATATTGATTTACAGAAGGATATATCAAATCAACATAGGATATAGTATATAATATATATTTATGACTAAATTTATTAGGTACATATGATTTATTGTGTTTTTTAATTGAATTAAATTGATAATTGGATCTTAAAGAATTTTCATTTTTACAACTAAGATAAGTATTATGATAATCAATATGTAAATTTGTATTTTTAGAATATGATTTACACCAAATATGTTCTATGTTCTTATCAATAGGATGATCTTTATATAAAACAATAAAAGATAGATGGGAATGAAGTGTTTTTTTACTAAAAGAATATGTTTTAGGATGGTATTTATACCGCAGATATTGAATTAACCTGTATTGTATTAAATTTTTATAAATATTCATAATTTTAATTAATTTATTAAAATTATTTTAAGTTGAAAAACTAATTATTTTGAACAAAATGGTTAAGACTTTGATAGAAGAGTCCACCATTTTTGAAAACGGGTAAGAATCGATTATATTCAAGTCCAATATTGTTTAAAATAAATTCATTTTGATCATTATTATTTTCTTTTAGAGGTGGTGAATAATTGACCATATGAATTAATTGTCCTAAAATATTCTTTAAAACTTTAGAATGTTTATATTTTTGTATTTTAAATTTACCTAATGGAGAGATAAGTTTAGTAAAGAACCGTTTTAATCTTGGTAAATGTTTTTTAAAAAAATTATCAACCATTTCACCAAAATGATAGTTAGCTTCACTAGCATCAAATTCAGGTAAAAAATCTAAAACATACTGTGGTAAATATATATTTTCAATATAAATAATATCAGTATTGCGACTGATACGAATAGTATAATAATCTTTATATTCTTCGGGACATTCGGTGTCATATAAAACGGGTTTATTATTGAATTTAGGATGAGAATCGAGAGTTGTAAAATCATCAAAATGATGAGAACAATCAAACGATTTGAAAGCAAATAAATAATTGAAAAAATCAAAAAAGAATTTATTTTCATATCTGGAAAGTTCCATAATAAAAGTATAAAATTCTTTTTTTATTTCAAATTTTTCAATAACATGATCTTCAAAACTCATGAAAACTTCTTTTATTAACAATCCATTTTCATAATGATATTCAATATGAAAATCAACACCTGCTTCATCACCAATTAATACAAATTTTAAATTTTTGTATTTTTCACCTATTTGTTTTATCCATTTAGATGGTGGCGACCAAGCTGTATCAAAAGAATACATAATATTTGGATCTGATGTAAAATCAAAATCAATATTAATTTCAAAAGCATCCCATTTAGTACCCCATAATTCAACAGCTCTGTTATAATCCCAACCATTTAAATTCACTGATCTATTAAATGATAATAATTTATCATTATAACAATCATCATCCTTTATATTCATAAAAAACTCCTCAGTATCTTTATATTCCATATCATATTTCTCTATAAATATATTTATACCATTATCATCTTCATGTATACCATTGTTCTCTAAAAAGAATGAACGTAAATCTTCTATTTTTCCATATACACTCAATGTATTTATACAATAATTAGGCATATTAATTCAATTTTTATAAAATGAATCAATATAAAGAATTAGAATAAAATAAAAATCAATTTTTTAGGGAAAATATATAACGTGGATAGATAAAAAATAAAAAATGAATGATTTTGGATAAAGAGATATAAAAAAAAATACTAAATAAAATGAAAGAGCGATATAAGATGTCAGATTATCAATCAGATGAAGAGTATTGTTATCATTCTGATGAGGAATGTGAAACAAATACCAATATGAATAGTGTAATAGCAAAACACACTAAAGGAAGAATTTTTTATCAGATAAATAAGGTATTAATGGAGAGACTGGTGATGGAGTATATAAGTAATTTAGCATCGATAATGGATGTGTCATATGATGTGGCAACATTATTGATGATAGATAACAGATGGAATTATGACCGGGTGATGGAGAATATAGATACTATAGAAGAATATAGATCATATGCTCCAATAGGATTAAATCGGAAGAATGAGATAAAGAATAATTTTATATGTGGTATATGTTGTGAAGAGACAGAAGATATAGTATCATTAAGTTGTGAACATGCATATTGTCGAACATGTTATAGTCAATATTTGAGTATAAATATGGATGACAGAGCGAAAACATTGACATTGAGATGTCCTTTTCCGAAGTGTAAACATAGAATATTGCCAATTTTTTATGAGGAGTATGTAAATGAAGAACACAAAAAATACATGGATTATTTAATAAATAATTTTGATGAGTGTATAAATAGTGTAAGTTTATGTAAGAATCCTGAATGTGAAATGGTATATATAAGTGATGATTTTGAGCAATATATGGGTGGAGTGATGAATGAAGCACATATATGTAAGAATACATTAAACAATAAGTTTGTTGAGTGTATAAAATGTAAAAATCGAAAATGTTTTCAATGTGGAGAGGAGGATCATTATCCTATAGATTGTGAGAAGATGAGACAATGGTTAGAGAAAGAGCGAAATGATGGAGACACAGTGTCATGGATAATAGTGAATACAAAGAAGTGTCCAAATTGTCGTTTTGCGATAGAGAAGAACCAAGGATGTCGTCATATGAAATGTCAGAAGTGCAATCATCATTTTTGTTGGGATTGTATGAATAAATGGGAAGAAGTATGTGGATATGGAAAACCATGTAAAGGTATAATGAATAAGAATATACCACAAGATACGGATGATAATATAAAATTAAAATTAAAAAATGATTTAAATTATTATCAAAAATATTATAGTACGTATATGGTTCAAAAAGATTCTTTAAAATACACAATGAAACAATGGGTTAATTTAAAAAATAAAAAAGAAGAATTAATTGAAATGCATGGTTTATTAAATGAATCGGGAGATTATTTAATAGATGCAGTTGAATGTGTTGTAAAAGGAAGAAATATAATTAAACATTTAATAATATTTGATTATTTTGAAACAGATTCAAATAAGAAGGTATTATTGGAAGATTATAGAATTAAATTGATTAGTATGATTGAGTATTTAACAAGTTTGATAGAAAAACCAATTGATGAATTAGATCGCAATGAAATAATGGATCATTATGGTAAATCAATGTTATCTCTTCAGTCAGTACATGAAATAATTGATTTATTTGAAAATGAATAAATTATACATATATATTTTTTTATAAATTTTTGTCACAGATATTTAGATTATAATATAATTATATTATAATATTTTTTTTATAAAATAAACATAAATACCTATTAAGAATTATCAGATGTTAATGAAGAATTATCATTAAATCCAAATATCTCTTTAACTTTTTCCATAGGTAATTCAGTAATAATAATAGCAATTTTGTATGAACAAAGTTCAATAAGAGGTTTAATACCTAAAAAATTTGCAGCTTTTAAAAGTTCGATTAAAAACATAATTTGATCATTATTGAGATCATTTTTGTCATTAAAAACTAAAGATGCATAAAAGGGTTGAACAATAGATGATAGAACTTTAGTTGTCATAGGTTTAGGTATATCATGAATAGGTTCAATTAAATAATTTTCTAAAAATGATAAAATATTTTCAAAGATAGTAGGTTCAATATTAAAAATAGGTATAGATGGTATATTATTATCTTCAAATAATGATTCATTAATCATATCAGATAAAATGGATGATATTTTAAGAATATCATAATTAACCAAAAAAGGTTTACCTTTTAAAACAAGATTAACTTTTTTATCACTAAGACTCATTTTTAAATATATGAATTTATATGTTGTTTTTATTTTAAATAGGAAAAAAGTATTATTTTATAAAATTTTATTCATTTTTTTTAATTGTCAATTAAAGATTCACGTAAAAGTTGTGGATTAAAACGTAACAAAGTTGATATTTTAGCTAATAACAACATTCTTAAAGGTTCAAAATTCCACATATTTGTTTGAATAACCATTTTATGTAAAAAACGGATTTGATCTTTAGATGGACAGTTATTATCACCGTAAACAAAATTAGAATAAAAAGGTTGTACTAATTCACTAATATTTTTTAAAACGGGTAATTCAATTTTTTGCATAGGATTAGTATAATAATGAGATGCGAATTCGATCATTTTTTGAAAACAATCAAAATCCATTTCTAATATAGGTAATTTATCAATATCTTTTAAATCAATTTTTCTAAAATATTCAATTTGATTTAAAATTTTCATAGGTACATTTACAGATTGATTATTATCAGATAATAATATAACTTCGATATTCTTATCTATTTCATAAATTATCTCAATTTTTTTACCATTATTGGTAATTTCAATATAAGTCTCGTTTTGTGATAAATCACTAGTCTCACTCATCTTAAAATATTTATTTTAAAATTAATTTATAAAAATAATAATTATATCAAAAATTTTTCACTTTTTTTGATAATTTACGTTTAATCAACCTTTTGGATCTGTTTTTTCACATAATTATTGTTTATAGACTCCAAATTCCATAAAACAAAGTGTGAAAATTGATAAAATGTATAACATGATAATATAAAAATAGATATCATATCCGACATCATTGTCTCCGTTTTTTGTGATATATTATATAAAAATACAATTGGTAATGTTAATTTATAGGAGATCACATTTAAACCATAAAATATTTCAAAATTCTTTCTTTGATTATAGAAAAAAATATATACTGTGTTCTTAATCAAATCAGGTACAAATGTTAACCAAAATAATGACAATAATCTATATTTATTATAGAAACATGACGTTATTATAGCTATAACATTTAATGTCAATTCAAATATCCTTAATTCCAATTCATTTTTGTAATAAGATAAACCAAATATTATATCCCAATATATACCCTGAAATACAAATATTAAAAACATAAAATCACATAAATCATTCTTCTCAAAATACTCCTTATCATTACTATTGTAATAATACAATATATTAATAACTGCAAAAGTTATACCCATCGCTGTATTAATAAATGGTACTAAACAACTCTTTGCTTTCACACTGTCATCCACTAATGGAAATAATGAATATAATGTAATTGAATAAAATGCCGTAATAGTTGCCATTGGTATCCAAGTCATTGGAACCCATTCAATAGTTGTTGTCATCTTCTTTTTTATTAAGTTTTACTTCTTTTTATTATCCTTTTGATTCTTTTTTATATCAATTATCGTTTTATAAAAAAATTATTCATTTTTTTATTTATAATTCAACGTAAAAATAATATTTTCAAGAATAATTGTTTTATTTACTATTAATATTATCAAAATAATTATTTAATAATTGATTTAATTCAGCACTATTTTCATTATTTACTTGTTTAATATCATTATTTATCTGAATATTGTCATCATAAACTAATTGTAATGGTCGAATAGGTATATTATAATTATTAGCAGGAAACAAAGATCCGATTTGATTTAAACTAATATCAAAATATTTATCTATTGGTGATTTATGAATATTATATTTTGATGACACTTCATCAATAAACATTTGATTATCAAATTCATTCGTCTTTCTTATTATATTTTTATCCTCTTCTTCCCTGATTTTAGCATAATCTAATTCTAATGTATTAGATGAATTTATTTTAATATCATATTGATTCATATTTATTTGTGTTGTATAGGGTAAATAAAAGTTATCTAATAAACTCTCATCCATATCTGAACAATTAAAATCCATATTTGTATTTAAAACAACATTCTTTTCATTAAACATTTCATTAAAAAAACTATTTTGATCTTTCATTGGGAATTCTCGTAAAAATACTCTTTCAAGATCATTAAATTCAACAACAACATCATCTAATTTATTTTCTAAATCTTCTTTTTCTAGAGTTGAAATACTTGAAGTTATAGATTGATAATTAATATTATCAGTTGATTTTCTGGATAAAATTCTTATTTTTTTATTAATAAATTTTTCAAAATGGTATAATTTAATCATATCAATAAAAAAGGTTTTCATAGTTAAATAATTAGTTTTATATCTTTTATATTCTTGGTCATTTCCACGATGATTTAATGGAAAATTATCAGTTAACCATCCTTGAAAGTTAGTTTTAAAGTCATCAATATTAAAATTTTGACGATCATTAAAGGTTGTAATAGTATAATTAAAGAAATGAGGATGAGTATTTAAAATATTTTTAATTTTTTCATTATTTATTTTAAATTTAGAATAAAACTCATTTTGAGTTTTTGTATCAAATTCATATATATTCATATTTGTTATCTATTTTTATATAATCATTTTTCTTTATATTAATTTTTAATATTTTTATATAATTTATTTTCAATATCGGTTTTTTCTAAAAAATCATTTAATTCTTTCATTTTTAGATCTATTTTTTTAAAATCTTCTTCGTTCAATACCTTAATTTCATTTTCTAATAAATAAAATTCATAATATCTTTGATAACAATAGAATTCATACATAAAATTATAAAAACTTAATTTAATTTCATTATAAATAGTATATTTTAAATACAATTCATTTTGATCAATATTATTATCAAAAAAAGGATAATAAATGCGGGAGTATTTGGTAAATTTGTTTTTCCATTTATTATCATCAAATTTATTTGAATATTCAGTATACCAATCTAATTTTTCACCTCCATTCCATAAAAGAGTATTAATATGATTAGATAATTCCATATTTTTAAATTAATATATAAAAATATTTTTAAATAGAATAAAAAACAAATAAATTAAATAAGATCAATTTTAATGGAAGAAGTGAGATTATAATCATGAATTTTAAAAAGAAAACGTTTTTTGTCATGTGGCATATATTTATTTTCACCTAATAATTCGTGAATGAGTGCTTTATCATTAAGATTTTTATAATAAAAATTGTATTGAATAAAATCATTATTTTGGATACATTCTTTTATAAGTTCTTTAGTAAATGGTTGTAAAAAATTAATAATATGTTCAATATGTAAATCATCGATGATATTAGTACAATCAATATTATAGTTATTTGAATACCAAATATAAAGATTGTCTTTAATGGGATCTTCATTTTCTTTAAATAAAGTCATAATATATTCATTTAAAAGACTATATTCAAGGAGGATATCGATATTAAATCCACCATTTAAAAAGAGTTCATAAAAGGGACATTCATTTAATTTATATTGTAAAATAAGTTCAGAAAAGTCAGGTCGATGATAACCTTTCCAAACAATAGTTTTTAAATTATCTTCAAAAGGTATAAAATAATAATCAGTACCGATTAGAGATAGATCATCAGGATTGGTTTCAAACATTCTATATATGGGTATTTTAGGTACATCGATATGAAAAATATTATTTTCTTTAAAACCGTCAATTTTATAATAAGAACATGGTATTTTAGTGAATTGAAAAAATATATTATCATCAATAACTTTATAATAGAATTCGTCTAAAGATGAATATAATCCATTTTTTAATTTAGTTTTTTTTAAGTTCTCTTCATGATGTTGATATTGTATCATTTTTAGGATGTGTATAATATTTATAATATTTTCTTTAAATAGTCAATTTTAAACGTAAATTTTTAAAGAAAAGAATTAAAAAAAGTGACAGTAAAATGGATTTAGATTTAAAAAAACAGATGGAAAAAATATTCTTAAATTGCTTACAGTTTATTTAAATTTTAGAAATGGCTCCAGTTGCACCAAGTACTCCTTTACGTCGTCCTGTTTTACAAACTCCTGACACACCAGTCAGAGTTGTTAATAGAAGATCAGAGGATAGTGAACCAGTTGTTATTTCTTTCCCAGCAATACCAGCGACTCCTTATACAAGAAGATCAAACGGTGGTACAATTATTGATGTTGAAGAGATAAATCAAGATGTTCGTCAAATAGGTGGTGTTGTAAGAACACTTTTTAATGATGATGATGAGGATGAAGTTGATGAGGCATCAGAGGGTATTTATCGTATCCGTATATCTAATGAACAAAATCCAGTTGATGATTAATTTTGTCAAGTTGGTGGTAATAATTGGTGATTAAGTTCATTAAGATGAGTTATTAATTGTTTATTGTGTGTACAAATAGTGATATTTTTGTATAAAAGTTATTTATATATTTTAGAATATATAAAATTATAATTAAAAAGGAGTATTATTTTACAAAATTTACTTCTTGGATCCTTTGATCTTAACAGGACCGAAATGACCCTTTTTATAGGTGTAACCAGCAGCACGAAGACGCTTTAAACCTTCCTTCTTCATAGCTTCTGACTTCTTTCTAGAGACGATACGACCGTCTTTAGTTTTCTTTAAATCCTTCTTAGTGAGACCACCAGAAGTTTTCTTAGCAGTACCATGCCAAACTTGAGCGCGTGAACCAACAGATAAAATCTTACTTGCCATTTTTATATTGTTACATGATATTTTTATTTTTAGATAAAATAAAATTTAATTATAAATGAATTATTTTTCTTTTTTTTGATTTCTTTGTTCTAAACGGGATTGACGACTACATTTTTTTTGAACAGGATAAATATAATCATTATTAATGATTCTTTTTTTACTAGGAGGTTCATTATCGTTATCTTTATCATTATCAATTTTATTGAAAGAAGGTTCGATAATTTCAAGATGAACATTTTTAACAATGGGTGTTGTATTAAGTTGGTTTAAAGTGAAAGAAGAAGGGTTTGATTTAGTGAGTGGTAATAAGTTTTTAATAAAAGATTGAGTATTTTCTTTAACAAATAGTTCACCTATTTTTTTAGAATCATTATGAGATATATATTTATGATGATTATTATGAAGAATATCGAGATAAAGTTTGTTAATTAAATATTGTTGAATATTAATATCGGTAAATTCCATAATATTTTGGATTTCTTTAGATATATTTTTATAAATGGATCTTAATTTAGGTAAATCAAAAACAAATTCATGCAACCATAAAAATGTAATGAATTCAATATTATTATTTTTAATATTTGATTGATAAATATCAAAGAATTTGTTAATATATAAATTTTGGTTATTTTGTATCATTTTATGTTTTTATAAGATTATGAATATTTCTTTAAATAGAAATTTGGGATATTTTTTGTTGAATTAAATCAAGATCTATTTCAACATCATCAAAAGCGTTACAATCAATATTTTTGCAATATAATTCTCTAAATTCGTCGAGACTAGGTGGTAAATAATCAGGTATATTACTTAATTGAAAACCGTATAATTGTTGCATAGAATATTGGAAGAGTTGTCGATCATGAAGAATTAAAAAGTATAAACAATGACCGGTTTCGTTATTATTTGATATTTTAAATTTGTGACCGGCAATAAAAGTTGATAAATCCCAAAATTCCCATTGAATATTCTTTTTAATGTGATAGTGATAAGCAAATTCAACCCATTTAATATCATCTATAAGGAAAGATTCATTTAATAAATCTTTAGAATAGGGTGTATTAGATAGGAAGAATTTTTCAAGACCCACGAGTAAAGATTCAAATTTTGTATGTTTTTTTTGAATAATAAACTTTTTGGGTGTTATATAATTACCGATTTTATGTTTCATATTTAAGAAGCAGAAAAGGTCGATAAAATTATTAATAAATTTAAAAAGTTTAATGGTATTAATTTCTTTATCTTCAAAGATGGTCCATAATTCGTGGTTATTCCAATTTTTAAGATCAATATTTTGATTTAAAAAGATGATACTATTTTCCGGTAAGTTTGAAAGGTAAATACTTTCATAATAGACCCAATTAGGTATTTTGTATATGACACCATTATCGAATTGTAAAAACATAATCTATAATCTAATTTAATAGATAATAAAAAAGAATAAAAAAGAATAAAAACAAATCATTTTTTTTTTGATTTAGAAAGAATAAACGTGAATTAAAAATATCGAAAAAGGGAAGATAATCTAATATAAATATATTAAAGAATGGGTATTAAAATAGGTTTATTATCACTTTTAGGATTTTTATATCCAACATATTATTTTTATAAAGAGGGTTTAATACCATATAATTCAGTATTGAATAGAAAGCAAACAGAACCATATAATTATTATATATTAGCAATACAAAAGTGGTGTCAAAAAGAATATCAGATACATGGTTTATGGCCTCAATATACAGTAAATACATGGCCAGAGAATTGTAATGCACCAAAATATGAGAATGTATATGGTGATTTATTGAAAGATATGGATGAAAATTGGGCAAATTGTGATATGTCAAATCAGGACTTTTGGAATCATGAATATACTAAACATTTATCTTGTATATATGAACAATATGGTTTAACAGAATCAGAGTCATTTACTATGACAATACAACTCTTTAAAGAATTAACAGATAGTGATTTTGAAAAATGTAATGGAAATACTGATTGTTATGTAGCTTGTTATGATCTTTATTTAAATAAAATAAACTGTCCAACGTAAATAAAATAAAATAAAAAATGAATTAATTTTCTTCAAAACAAATGTTTATTTAAAAAAACAATAAACAATAAAAATAAACGTAAACATGGTTGAAATAAACGAATTAAATGAGTTTATGAATGATTTATTGGAGAATAAAATTGATATTCAGGAAAACCCGGTTCAGCAAGACCCGGTTCAGCAAGATCCGGTTCAGCAGAATCCCATTCAGCTAAATCCGGTTCAACAAGATCTGGTACAGCAAGATCCGGTTCAACAAGACCCGGTACAGCAAGTTCCGGTACAGCAAGACCCGGTTCAACAAGACCCGGTACAGCAAGATCCGGTTCAACAAGACCCGGTACAACAAGATCCGGTACAGCAAAATCCGGTTCAACAAGATCCGGTACAGCAAGACCCGGTACAACAGGATATAGATATAGAAAATTATATAATATATAATGAGGAAGAGAGTTATACAAGAAATATAACGATGACAATAACGGAAATTTTTGAATTATCGGAGACGATAACAATGGAAAGTTTAGGTTTTGGAGATATAAACAGAGATGAATATAAAAAACAGGTGAATAACTTGGATACATATTTTACAAGGGTACCGATGCAAAATTATACACGAAATAATTCGAATAATAGTAATCAGAATGAATTAAGAAATTCATATTTGATGAAATTGAATCAGGGGTATAATATGAGTGTAAGGGAACCAGAGAAAATAGATATGGAGAGTGTATATGTACCAAAATATTATCAAACAAATTTGATGACATATCAAAATATGTTAAATTCGATAAATAATTATGTAAACACATCAGATGAATCGACAACAAACAATCAATATTATGCACCAAGTGAAGATGATTCATTTAGGCGCAACACATATGCAATAGATAGTGATATAGAGGTTGAGATAGTTGAAGAGGATGATGAGAATGAAGATATTGATGATGATAAAAACTTTAAAGTAACAAATTGTATAATAGAGAATAAGAATCAAAAATGTCCGAAGAATTGTTTGTTTGATACAAAGAATACAGAAAGATATGAAGATGAAGGTTATGATATGTTTGAGGATGATTTTTTGAGATTAGCAAATAATAGTAAATCGCGATATATGGAAGATGTCCCTGATATATCAGATATGGAAATCAGTTATGAATATGATGATGATGTATTTGGTGAATATGATGAATATGTGAAGAACATGTATAATGATAATCCACAATTTGAATCGGATTCAAATCAAGGTTCGAATCAAAATGCAAATTCAGATGATGATGAGGATGAAGACAAACATAAAACAATAATGAAAGAATATAAACGAGTTATGGATAACATACGAGATTATTATGAGAATTATGAATTTAATTTGGAGGAGTTGAATTATGATTATGAAGATATTTTACCAACAAAAGAGGGTAAAGAGATATTAAGATCATTAATAAAAGAGCAACGAACGAATGATTATATGAATTCATTTTTCTTTAGAGATGTGTTTTATGATTTGAATATGGAGTTTGAGTATGATGAAGATGTATTTGAGAGAATATATGAAGATTTAATAAAAATACCAACAACATCAATGGATGAAGGACAGAGAAATCAGTATGATTTAATATCAATATTAACATGGTTATATAGTTTTAAATATGATATAAATTATTATTATTATGAATTAATAGCTACATTTTCAGCATTATTAGAATCACCAAAGATAGGTGATATAGATCAGGAAAGATATGAAGAGATAAAGAGTAAATATAAGATAGAAATGAGTTTCTTTTTACATTTAACAACATTCTTATTTATAGTTTTTCATGATAAGAAGTTATGTTTAACCAAAGAGACTATCTTTAAAGAGATACCTCATATATTTGAATTAATTTAAATGATTTATTTTATTTTTTTGTTTTATAATAATTATTAAATGTTTAATAATTAAATATATATATTTATAAAAAAAGGTTAAAAAGTTAAAAAATTATAAAAAAAGTTGTAAATAAAACGAATTAATTACAATTATCTAGACATTGTGGTCCACTATCTTCAGGTATACCCGAATTTTCAAATTGAACTTCATTCTCTTTTAATACCGGTTTATGATGATTATTCGATAAAGTATGATTATTTAAATACAATTGTCTTAAATTACGACGAATTTTCAAATAATTTACATTTTTAATATCATTCGAAGATACTATATTCTCTTCCTCTTTATTTAATGTTGGTTTAATTTTAGATCTCTCTAATCCATCATTTAAAATACCATAATCATAATAAGTCACTAATTCTTTAAAACTACCTATAAATGAACCTTCAACGAAAATCCATGGTGTTTTATTCTCAAACATATTCAAAAAATCAATTACATCAGTTGATGCATTAAAAATATCATTAACATGTTGAAAATCAATTTGATATTCCAATAATTGTTGTTTTTCCAATATCATTTTATGTGAATCTGTATCAGATATTACTAATACATGACTAGAATCAGCATAACATCTTACATAATCTAAAACATTAGTATAATCCGATCTTTTACAATGATCATTTTTTATATTTCTATTTGAATTTAATTTACGATGATGATTTAATGTCTGTTCAGTTTTAATTGATTTATTAAAAACTTCCATATAGGTACCTATACATAATGTCAAAACAACTAAACCAACTAATAAATTAAAATATAAATTACCAATCTTTTTATCAAAATCATTAACTCTCTTTACGTTATTCTCTTGAACACCATGTTCAGCATCATAATATATAGATTCATCATCATCTTTCTTTAAATTCTCTGAAGTATTCCTTTTATGTATTTGATTCATTTTATTTACGTTTAATACAAAATTCTATTTTTATATATTTTTATATAATATTATTTTAAGTCCAAATTAGTTTTCAATTTTTTTATTTATTTAAAAAATGATTATGAAAATTAGTAAAATGAGAGGTATATAAAATAAAAAATAAAAAATGAAAGAAAAGAGAATAAGGATATAAAGAAGAAGTGAGGATAATAATCATAAAAAGGTAACATTTTTATTAAATATGGCAAATATAGTGAACAATTCGAGTATAGATATAAATCTATTAGATAGTGAGTGTGTGTATAACAACAATTACAATTACTATAAGAAGTCAATAGATTTATGGAAGAGTAATGATATGGATTTAAAGAAGTATTTATTGGAGAGGGAGATTTTTCTGATACATAATTTGGTTAATTTATATCATAAGGTTATGAATGGAATATATGGAGGTATAATGATAAAAATCGGTACAAATATCGATGATATAAGAAGATTAAAGGATTTTATGAGGTATATATTTCCGATAGGAAAGATAGACAATATGATAAATAGAATAGAGAATAATCAATTATATGATGATCAAATGGAGACATTAGAGAGGATATTATATGTATATATATATGAGCATTTAATAGAGACATATTGTTTGGAGAAGGAGAATATAGATTATGAAGATCAGAATGAGTTAATGAAGATGTTAATATCGGTATCAACGATAAAGAGATTAACATTGGAGGATATAGTAAATATATCAATAATTTATTTAGAGACAAAGGATAATAATAATATGAATGGTATAAATGGTAAATTGAGTTATTCATTATTTAAAAATTATTTTCAGTATGATATAATATTGGAGGAATATTTAGATAATGATATAGATGATATGGAATATGAGGAAGTTGATGATATGAGAGTATCAGTTAATAACCAAGTATTATATCCAGTATTTATGCAGAGTTCTTTAATGAATAATTATATGGATTTGAGAAATCAAACAAATATGAGTTATTCACAAAAATCCACAGATTCAATAATGAATACTTTTATGGAGAAACATAATCAATTTATGGAGAATGCCAGAAAGATAAATGACATGATTTTCACAAAATGAAAAATATGTTTAATAGAAAGTTATAATAACGTAAATAGGTAAATAAAAAAAATGAAAAAAATAAATATAAATATCTTATAAATAAATATAAATAATAAAGATTATTATTTATTGAGTAATAACGTATAAAAGATGAGTGATACAAATCAGGAGACAACTCCAAGAAAGATGAAGACCACAAGTAACATAAGTTCATTATTAAAGAGAAGGGATGAATTATTCAATCCAGTATTAAAGATAATGAATTATATGAAGATAGGTGAGGAGACATGTAGTCATTTAGAGATATTAAATGATATATTAAATAAGAATGAAAATGAGAGGAGTGTAATGGATAATAAGATATTATCGAGTACATCCACAATAATATTTAGTATATTTAGATATTTGAATGATAAAAGATTTGCGAGAACAAAGTTTTTAGGTTTATATTTTGATCAGATGGTACAGAGGATTTTTGAAGAGTATGATTATTTTAAGGATAATACTGATAGAGAGAAGAATGTATCAAAGACGATAATAAATAGAATGAATTCGATGGAAAGTAGTGATAAGGATATAATGGATTTATTAATATCATTATTCTTTTTTAGAAAGAATCTAAGTAAGGATAATAGGATAGGTGATAAACCATTTGATCATTTATTTTTCACAGCGATGATACATTTTTCGTTTGAGTTATTTGAGAATAGGATCCCAAATAATAAGGATATATTTGAGGTTTGTTTAGCACTAAGTATTTTATCGAATGATAGAAAGAATTTTACATTAAATAATGTAAATAGGGAGTTAAAAGCGATACATTCAAATTTGAAGATAGAGATTCGTAGGGGATCTCCATTAGGATTTTATGATAATAAGTGTTATCCTTTACCACAGATACAAACTGATAGAAGAGTTGAAAGAGTTGAAAATAATTCAACAACAACAACAACAAATAACACAGTTGTGGAGGTAAAAAAGGTATCAGAACCTGTATCAAATGGTATAATATCAAATAATACAGTTGAAGAGAATAAAAAAGATAATACAACAACAAATAATACAAATGAAGTAGTACAACAACAATCTATTAAGAGTAGTCGTATGAAAAAGAAGAATTAATATTTATGAGATAAATATTAAGAATATAAATAAAATTTATAAAAAGTAATTAATTAAGTTCATCAAAATCAACGGAAGATGGTTTATCATCAATATTTTCAATAATAACATCATTATTTTGTGTATTAAAGTTTTGAATTTGTGAGAAGGATAATAATTTTTGGGGACCGATAGAAACATTATTAAAAGCGGAGTCGATAGAATAATTGATATGGGCGTTAAGTTTGGATAATTTTTCATTAACACCTAAATTTTGGAAGAATTCGGGAACTTTAAACATTTGATAATAAACATGAGAGATCCAACTTTGTAATTTGGTGATTTCTTTATTACGAATGAGTGAGAAGTTATTATTGGAAGCATTTTTGTATTGGATATAACCAAATTTATTGATTTTTAACATTTTAGTTTTGAGAGATGTTAATAATAAAACTTCATAATCATCAGCAACAGGTAAAGCTTCGGAATAATTACCGATATCAAGTAAAACGGATTTTCTCCAAGCACGGGGATGATTTGGGACACCAACAATATTAGACATGGTAATATCATTAATATCAGCGGATTGAGCAACTTCATATAAAACACCATCGTGATATTCAGTTTTATAACCACCATAACCGAATGCCCAACCATCAGGATATTTAAAAGGTTTTTTGTCTTCATAACATTCAGCAAAATTCATATAAACGAATCCAACATCAGGGTATTTTTCAAAACCATTAACAATTTCAAGTAAAGTATCAGGTAAAATCTCATCATCATGATCAAGTTCAAGTACAAATTCACCGCGACATAAACTAACGGCTTCATTTTTAACATTACCGATAGAACCGGAGTGGAAGTCTTTGCGATAAGCGCGAATACGGTGATCTTGAGAACTAATATTATTACGGATAAATTCAAAATTAGAATCATCTTTACTGTCATCAATAATGACCCATTCCCAATCGGGGAAGATTTGTGTTTTAAGGGAATTAAAAGGTCTTAAAATTTTTTCAAATGATTGAAAGGATGTTGTAAAACAAGATATTTTGGGTCTAAATTCGGATCTTTTGTGTAAATTATTAACAAAACAATACATAATTTTATTATTTAAAGTTTCAGCATCATTATCAGTAAATTGATCTTTTTGTAAATGTATCCATTTTTTATTCATTTTGGATATCATAAGATGATTGATATTAAATTCTTTCCAATCATCACCAATAGTACATAAAATATTATAATCTTCAGAATAAAGTTTATTGATAAAATCAGTATTATCAGGATTATAAGAAATAAATTCAAAAGAGAAAGATAAGTCATTTTCAATAACACTTAAATAGTCATTTAAATAAGAATCGGTATCTTTTCTTAAAAAGATAACATATGGATATTTTTTGGGTACAGGGTTTTTCATCATTTTATTATAAAGTTAATTATTAAAAATATTTTAAATAGAAAATATAAACTAATTATTTTCAATTAAATTTTGATATACTTCTAGTTCTATATTATTTAAATTATTTTTATTAATAATATTATTTATATCACAATCTTCTTCTAATAATTCTTTATATTTTTCACATAAATTATTAAATACAAAATCTTGATAAAATTCTTTTTCGTTATCAGTACATTCTTCAGTATTAACAATATTTAAATTATCTTCATCATTTAGTAAATTTTGTTTTTTGATACATAATTCATTAAAAATGAAGTTAAGTTCATCATCTTCATTAAAAGGTTGTATATTATTAATAGATACAGGTGAAGGTGTTGATAATCTACTTTGAATAGTTAAATCAAAAACATTATTTAACATATTAATAATTTCTAAAGTTGTATCATCATTTTGACAATTATCAGTACAATTATTAGTACAATTATTATTATCAAGATCTTGATCTTTTTGTTTTAAATTAATTTGAATATTTGAATTCATTTTAAAAGAGTCTTGTGAGGTTATATTAAGAGATTGGTATTATAAAGTTTAGATAGGAAAAAAAACTATTCAGTTTTTTTTACTAATTAAATGCGTAAATAAAATTTATTCATCTACGTTTTCTTCTTGATTGATATCAATATCATCATCATGGGGATCACCTTCAATAAGGTCTTCAATTTTTTTAACACGTAAATAGAGTAAAGATAAATTTTCGTCAGTATTATTTTTAAATTTGGTAAGACGAGTTTTTTCGATAGTATTTTGTTGTTTAATTTCATTAATAGAATTTTGTATAAGTTTGATTTTTTTGTTCATATTATCAAAATTCATATTTTTGACAGTGTCTGATAAGGTATCTGAAAACTCGTCAATATTTTTAGATAAATCACTAACAATAGCTAATAATTCTTTTTTATCTTTGTTGTTATTAATAAAATGTTTTTCAAAATTATTAAAAACACGAGTATAATATTTATCAGAAGATATTACTAACAGAAAAATAAATATACAATAAAACCATAATACGGTATAATGGTTTTCATAAACATATTCAATTAAATAATTACATGTTTTTATGAAAACATTCACGTATAAAGTTAAATTATATACGTTAGGATTCATATATATACTGACGAAGGTCTTTTGTATCTCTTTAAATTGATCCATTTTAATAATTAAATTTTATTAGAATGAAAACAATATAAAAAAGGGTGAATAATTTTTCAATTTTTTTTTGGAAGAGACGTAAATTAGGTGGTTAAACTATCGGATGAAAGTAAATCGATAAATTCGGGGTTATCAAATGATAAATTTTGTTGGACAGAAGTTAAAGGTGGTGTTGGGTTGATGGGTATAATAATTTTTTTAGATTTTTCGAAGTAAATATTATGTTGGTCCCAAATATAAGAATAGTGTTTAGTTTTTTGGAATTTAGTTTGTTCATTACGATAAGAGGGATAAACATCGAGTATAATGATATTATTAAAGCGGATACATTGTTCTTTTTTGCCATTAACTTTATATGAAAAGAAGTTAAGGGGGAATTTAGAGCGTTCTTCGTTAGAAAAGTATCTTTTTAATAACATGGGTCCGGTGGGACTGAGGGGAGTTGGTCCATAATATCTTTTTTGTACGTGAGTGACAATTTGGTTAATAATTTTTTTGAGTATAACATTTCCGGGTAAACAGATCATAAAACCGTTATAGATACCATAATTAAAGGTATTTTTATCATAATTAGATTTGGGTATATCATTGCAGAAGTATTCTTTGTCGGATAGATAAATAAGTTTAAAATTGTTGGTTGTTTTAAATTTGATGTCGAGATAAATCCCACCGAGTTTATAAAGAATGCAGCATCTCCAAAGGTCGGCTTTATATGCACCGGGATTAAGTTGATCGAAAGCATTAAGAACATTAGGAGAGAAGTTGTTTTTAATAAAAAGTCTGCAATCGGAGTCGTCGAAGAGGTGGAAAGTGAATTCTGGGTTATTATTTTTGAGGTTATTATGGCATTCTTTCATTTTAGTTGGTAAATTTTTGTTATGCCAAGTTTGGTAAACATTTAAGGGTATAATGGGATTAATATTTTGTGGTGGTAAAAATATATTTTTAGGAATATGAATAATGGGGTTATTAAGTGGTATTTTATTAAAGCTATTAGGTACAAATTTGATATGATTATTTAAAGGGGGATCATTAGAAGATTTAAAATTAGAATTTTTAATTAATTTTAGTTTATTAAGTTTAAATTTTTTGGAAATAATAGTTTTATGTGGATTATTGGAGAATATAAATTTTGATAGATTATCAAACATGATATACTTTATTTTAAATTTTACTTATATATTTTTTTTGTGAAATAAAGCGTTTAAAAAAAAAGTTAAAAAAGTAAAAAATAAATAGATAGAAATGAATAATATAAATAGAAAATTATTGATGCAAAAGAATAAGAAACAGAATGGTGGTATGATGAATAGAAAGAATTTATTAGATATGGAAAAGAATTATTTAAAGAAGAGATTTCCATTAAAAGAAAAATATGAATCAATAATACCATTAAAATTGTATCAAACTTGGCCGACGAAAAACTTAACGGGTAAGGTATTAACAAATTATGAGTATATGAAATATATAAATCCAGAATTTGAGTTTATATTACATGATGATGAGGAGAGTCGTAATTATATAAAAGATAATTTTGAACCTGAAGTATTAGAGGCATATGATTCATTTATACCGGGTGCTTATAAAGCGGATTTATGGAGGTATTGTATATTATATAAGAATGGGGGTATATATTTGGATATGAAATATCATTGTGTAAATAATTTTAAATTAATAGCATTAACGGAAAGGGAACATTTTGCGACAGATTGGAACAAAGATATAGTGGGTAATAAGATGGTATGTCGAGCAATATATAATGCGATAATAGCAGTAATGCCGGGGAATGATAAATTAAAGAAGTGTATAGATAGGATAGTGTATAATGCAAAAAATAGATTATATGGTAAAAATCCATTGCATGTGACGGGACCGAAGATGATGATAGAATTTTTTAATCCGGATGATATAAAGAAGAATAAATTAAATTTATATATGAGATTTGATGATTGTATAAGATATGAATTATATCCGGTATTGAGGTATTTTAAGGAGTATAGAAAAGAGCAAAAAACGGTGAATATAAAGCATTATGATAAATTGTGGCGTGATCATAATATATATGTTGATATGAAAAAAATGGATTAATTCGTTATAAAAAGAATAAAAAAATGTAACAAAGAGTAAATAAAAAATGAGAGTCGCGATAATGTATACGGGTGAGGTACGAACATTAGAAAGAACAATTGAAATATTTAAAAAGAATGTATTATTGAATGAAAATTATCATGTATTTGCAGTTTTACAAGGAGATAATCATGAACATATAACGAATATAGTAAGATCAAATATGGGTGATAATTTGAAGCATATAGAATTTTTGGCTAGAGATGATTCAACATGGTTATCAATAAGAAATAGATTAGCAGATCAGATGTATATAACACCGGGATGGAGGAATTATTTGAAGAATTCAGGATCGATGGTTGAATATTATCAATTATATTTGGCATATTTGAGGATGGTATATGCGGAGTATATATACAATGTGCAATATGATTATGTTGTGAGGGTAAGATGTGATGTAATAATAAACCAACCATTAGTATTTGATTGGTTTGATGTGAACAAAGAGAAGGTTGAGGAGGGGTTAGAGGAGGTTAGACAGATAAGAAATAGGGAAAAGATAATGGATTATGAGGTGATAAATGGATATATGTCAACAATATTTAATAGAAAGAGGGTAATGAAGGATGATTTTCATTTAAATACAAATTTTGAGAAGTATCAAACGAAGGATATAAAGAAGATATTAAGTATAGAGGATAGGGATAAATTTTTGGAGGAGATGGTTGAATATATAAAACAGGGTAAATATATAATAACATTAAGAGCGAATGTATTTTATATGGTAAAAAGGAGATATTTTACAAATATAGCGGTATTGGGTACAACATATGGATTATATTATGATAAGGAGAATCATCATTGGTTTAATGCAGAATCGCAATTGCAACATGTATGTATAGATAATGAGATAGATATATATGATTCATATAGACAGATAGAGGATGATAGTTTGTATAAGTATAATGAGTCGAATTATTTTGAGAATGGGGAATTGAAGGGTGATGATACATTATTTTTTTTTATAAGAAGGTGTTAAATGAAAATTATAAATAGAAAAATCTAAAAATTAGAAGAATGCATCAAGAACATGTTGGAGGAATGTATCAATATTAGAGATAACGAATCCGCGTTTCATGTATTTAATGGCTCTTTCTGTTGTTTTAGCAGCACGATAATTAGAATAACAACGAATAGACTTATTGGTCATACTTCTGATATAAGAATCAGAGATGGTTGCTAAGTGGAAGTTATTAAAATCGTTATGTGATGTTAAAAGATCGCATTTATTGTTATCAAAAAAGAATCCGTTCATAACAATATCAAAATCAAAATTTTGTTGAATAAAATCCCAGGGTGATGGGTAATTTTCAATAAACATAATTTGAATTTTGAGTGTTGAATTCTCTGAATAATAATTAGAAAACACGGGTAAACCATTGGGTAAGAGTTCAAATTGCATATTTTTAAGAGACAAATCAAAATTAATAATTTTTTTAATGTCATCTAAATGGTAAGAACTCATATTTGATGATTTTTCGGTATATCTAATATTGTTATTAAATAGAAAATGTTCTAAACTACTCAATTGTTGAAAATTATAGATACAATAAAAATCGAGATCATTCGATTTCCAATCAGAACCAAGAATATGTTTAAGGATATAAGATCCGGATAAAACGCAGTTATTATTTTTTAACCAATTTAAGATAAAATGTGGTAATTCATCGGAGAGTTCATCAAGGATGGATTTAATGACATTATCTTTGTTAAAAATAACAGCTGATGTGTTAAAATATTCTTGATTAGAAAACAACTTGTTATATAAACTAGGGAAGAACTGATCTTTTAAATAAAGTATAAAAGAGGGGTCCAAAGTTTGTAAGGATGAATAAAAGACATCAGTTGTATCAACTTGGTGTATTTTATCATTTAAATTAAAAACCGAGTGTGATCGGTTGATAAGACTTAAAACGGGTTGTTTTTGGTTAGATTCAATAAATTGATTCAAAACATGAAATTGATTGGATAGAATTAATTTTTTAATACATCCGATAACAAATTGATTTGAATATTTTAAACCATTAGATAATTTCATTTTTTTACTCATAGAATCATTAATATAATTTTCAATAATATTAAGATTATTAGATTTAAATAAAAACTTACTGATGATGGTATTTTGAAGATAATTACAAATATTATCCGATTCAATATTAGAATTAGAGAATAATTGTAAAGATTCTTCAGAACCCAATTCAATAGGAGTAAGGGGATAAAATTTATTAGGAACAAAATATTTAAATTTATTATGTTCAATAATAACATTATTGATTTTAGGTACAACTACAGGTAAAATATAATTATATTGTGTATCTCTGTTATTAAAAATAAAATCATCAGAACGAATATTGTGAATATTCATAAGATCTTTTTGTTTAAAGAACTGGATACTACAAATATGATTAGGTTGTAACTGTGATATTTGTAAATCATAAATGTTGGTATAAATATTATTTTTTTTATCAAAATAATTAGGTATTTTATTACAGAAAACGTAATAAATACCAGAATTATCCTCTTCATTATATGGATCAATTGAAAGTTTTAATTTTTTAAAATCTTTAGAATAGAAGGATTTACCTGATAAAAAATTATCAAATGATTTTTTATTTCCTTCAGCATAAAAATCTTGAATATTAAGTGGTATAAAATCAGATGAATTATTAGTAAGATCGTCTAATTGATCAATATAATAAAAAACATCTTGATTAAAATCACCATTAATATTGTTTAAAAAAGTATTTTTAGGTAAAACATTCACGATTTGTGTTTGTTTTACAGATTTTCCTAAATAAAAATCGTAAACTCTAGTTGACATTTTTTAATAAAATAAGAACTAAAATTATTTTAATAAATATTCAATATAAAGAAAAGAAGATAATAAATAATTCATTTTTTTTAGAAAAGACGTAAAAG
>JACCEB010337431.1_pt1 | contig 29994 bp, 18 predicted proteins | sample 7454761 | NCBI WGS metagenome assembly JACCEB01 (sample SAMN15323454, study PRJNA562643) | freshwater metagenome | isolation source: river surface water | place: USA:Blue River Watershed | collected 2017-08-18
CCAATCTAGCTTCGCATACACACACACACACACACACACACACACACACACACACACACACACACCCTAATAGTAAATATAATAGGCGTGTTGTATTACACATACTTCCCTAATAGGACTATTAGGATGATTAGTATTTCGTATTTCACAAATACAAAATACTACTCGCGGAACTTTCGGGCGAGGCCGCCAGGCCAAGCCAGCCGGCTGTCGCCGGCGCCAAATGATTTCGTCACGTGATTTCACAAATACGAAATACTACATCCCAAATTCTATTATGCACAACACCCTAATAGTACCTTCTTATTAAATCACAATAAAAATAATACTAGCTACTATTAGGCGGGTGTTGTTGATATATGTACGTTAAATTTGTTATATTCTAATTGTCAATGCGAAGCTAGATTCAGTGGAGGGTCTTAGGGACAGAATGTCCCTAATGCGAAGCCTTTATTCAAGGGCTAGGGTTTTAGGGAGCGCAGCTCTCTAATGGGACGCGTCGTCCCCCAAATCAAACTCCGCGACCTCCTCCTCGCTCATAAACACCCGTGTCGCTCTGTACGACTTCCGTGGGCCCACTCCACGACTCTCGGCCGTCTGTGAAAGCGCCTTGTCAATCTTGTCCTCAAAGTCCGTGCGACTCAGTTGGCTTCCCAGCTGGTACTCACGATGCCACGCCTGGTATGCACGCCACAAGTCCGCAATAGACGCCGTGTATTCAAGCGCCTTCTCGCCAGTCCTGATGCGCTCGCTCTTGAACTTCGCAAACCCGTCAAACGACTCCTTGTACTTGTCCGAGACCTGGCTCACAATAGGAGGAATAGGGTTTAGGCCCGTCTTGCAATACACATTCTCATACACCCATACAAGTCGGCTAAAGAACGCCTCGCGCCAACGGAACAGCTTCTCGTCCAACTCATAGTCCTTGGGGAACACGTTCTTCGCAGGGTTAATCTCTGGGCTGTCAGGATCCACGAAACGGCTCTCGTAGGGAATCACGCACAAACGACGCGAAATACCCCCATCAATGTTCTTAATAGGCGGCAGCTGGTTGCACATCAGATGCATCTTGCCCGTAATACGGAAGCTCACCAGGTCCTTGAAGAGCCCACGGCCCTGCATCAAGTCGCTCGTCATCTGCTTAATCACGGACGCATTGAGTGACTCGCGCTCCTCGGGCTCCTGCATATAGATGAACCGCTTGTTGCGAATGGCCATAATCTCAGGCGAAGCCGCACTCGCATCACCACGCTTACGAGTCACCGCCGTTGCATTCAAGTCGGCCGCATAGTCACCCAGTGCGTACCGCATCAAATCTACCAGCTTAGACTTACCGTTACCACCAGAGCCCGTCCAAATCAGGAAGATTTCCTCCTTATTGGTCCCCTCCAAGTGCGACGCCAGCAAGCGCCACATAAACTCGCGCAGGTCCGCACGAGGGAACACCTTCTCAAAGAAGTCGTCAATCTCGTCATGCACAGGGTCACGATTGGCAGGGTCATACGCCTTGTAGGGAATCGCGGGGTGAATACCACCAATGTTCCCTGCCTGCTGCCGCACGTGGTCCTGTGCGCGGCCTTGGCGATGGACGACCTTATGGACCTCCTTCTCCTTACCATCACGGCTCCGCACCTTCTCCCCAGTAGGCACACGGAGGTCCAGAACACCGTTTGACACACCCATCATATACACATTGGAGTCCAGATTGAGCAGGAACTTGGGCACGTAGAACATACCCGCCGCCTCCTTCATAATCCCGTTCTTGAAGTCCGATGCCTCCAGCTTGGCCTCCAGCTGGTGCAGCTCCTTCCACTTCGCGTCCAGGATTTTGCCAGTAATTCCCTCCGTGCCGCGCTCCTCCTCGTCACGAATCTTGCGCTTCACCCGCTGCTTCGCCATAATCACGTACTTGGACAACTCACGGTCAATGCTATTACGGATGTCAATGCCCTGCGGAATGTCCAGCCAGGTGTTGCTCGTGAATTCAAACCACGCCGTCTCGCGCTGCTCAATAGAAGCCACGTAGCGGCCATCGTACATCTTCTTCAGGATGCGCGCCACGCTCGTATGCGTGGCCTTGACCTCCTTCTCAATGAACTCCACGATGTCGTCATCAACGATTTCCTTGTACTTGTCTGGATTATCCTCCCTGGCCCACATACGGAGTGTGCCGAGGCGCAACGTCGTTCCGTCGGCAGGTCCGCGGCCCCAGTTGTTCTGCCACTTGCGGTACAAGTCCGTCGTATCGTTCTCCACGTACTTTGCCGACTTCTTACTGAAGTCCATCCAGGTCTCAAAGCCGCCGTCGCTGGGGTCAATGCTGTGGAGACACCAGCCGACCTCCTGCCACGTCATAAAGGCATCAGCGCGGGCAGACGACAAGCACTCCAGGGCAAGGCGGCGGGCCAGAGTGACTTCGTCGTCGCGGTACTTTGTGTCAATCATTGCCATTCCCTCGGCAAGGGCCACGTCGGTCGCGGACGAGGGAGGAACATCCTCTGCTGCGCCAGCCCCGCCGCCGGCGGCGGGCACAGGAGCCGCAGGCCCTGCGTTGAGCCGCTGCAAATGTGCCCGAGCCTGCGCGTAGATGTCCTCCGCCTCGGCCCTAACAGTCAAGTCAGAGGGGACGATGTTGTAGCGAATGCTGAGGCGCTCCATTAGCATACGTGGGGTGTATTCGGTCACACTCTTTTCAGCAAGGGAATCCTTTGTGGGATCGTAGGACCAGACCGCGTGCAACTGGTAAGGCGGGATTTCGGCCTTGGACTCGCCATAATAGAACCAGCCGTTCTTCTTGATAACGGTCTCATCGTAGATGTCCTTCTCGGCGTTGATGAAACTGGTGCCGTCAAACGCAGTGCCGACTGCGTGCTTGTCCAGCATACCAAGACGGATGATTTGCTGAGCCTCGCTGTGGAGGATGAGGTCAGGGCACTCAATATGCACACCGTCCTTGATGACCTTCGCGCCGCCCTTACGGGACTCGTAGGGGACGCTGCGGAGGCACACGAAGAAGCGGAGCGGGGATTGGCCGCTGATGTCGTAGAATTCTTTGAGAGTGTCAATGTACGCTTTGATGAAAGTCTTAATATTCTTCTTTTCAAATCGTCTGCGGTGAAGGGCGTGCTCGGTGCTGTATTGGAAATCCAGATCCACCAAGAGAGGCGAATATCCGTCGGCACGTCGCTGCTCAACAAGGTTCAGAGGTCTGAAACCCTTGTTATTGTCGGCCACAAACAGGTAGTCGTGGAGATGATCCAGGAATTCTGAATAATCTTCGTCACTGACGTACCATTTGCCGCCGCCGTCGCTGCCCATTTTGGTAATATTCCAGGGGCTTGAACGGCCCGTGACGCGGCGCTCACGGAGAAAGGCGTGGATGGGGTGGGTCAAATCACCTCGTTCGGTAGGCATTGGATAGCTGATAAGGCTTGGTACTTAAACGCGGGGCTGCCGGACGCGCTCAATTTTTAGTGAGAACCCTCTCTATTACACACCACGTGCCCCTAATAGTCACTCTCTACTACACTAATAGTCGTCATAATGGCTTTTTGCACTTTTTAGACGGGCTTAAGGGAGGACTGTTAGGTAGGGCAAGGTGTAATAGCCAGAGTCTATTATATAATTCGCAATTTGGGATGTGTTGGTACTCCTAAGAACCTGGTTGAACAATGCCCCGTTAGGGGCATTCTCTCCCTAGGGGGTTAGGGGGAGCGGGAGGCTCCCCCTAAATTTGATTTAAGGTCGGCCGGCAATATAGAGTACCCAGACCCAAGCCATGTCATCACTAAAGTTTTGTCCAGTATGCCGCAACCTCCTATTCTTGATGAATGCCTATGATGGTGCCACGGAAGATGGCAAGCCAGGAACACAGGTAAATGATAGTACGCTCCGGTGGTCCTGTAGGGCGTGTGGGCACGCCGAGGATTATGTGGATGGAGGAATGCTGTACGAGATTAACCTGCAGCAGAAGGTCAGTGAGGGCTACAAGGTTCTCCTCAATGAATTCACACGCCTTGACCCCACGCTGCCGCACGTCAGCAATATTAAGTGCCCCAATGAAGGGTGTGGCTCTAATACGGGAGCAGCTGACCGCGACGTGATTTATATGAAGTATGACGCGGTGAATCTGAAATACTTGTACATCTGTAATGTTTGCGAGCAACACTGGAAGTCCAGGGCATAAATGCCCTGGATTGCCCCTGATGCAGAGCCCGCCGTTGGCGGGCGAGCAACACTGGAAATCGCGAGCATAGGCTCGCGATTAGGTTGCCCAAATGAAAGCTTCGCATTCTTGACCTTGAATAAAGGCTTCGCATTGAGGGCTTAGGGGGTTTCAACGTCCCCCTCACAATGAGCGGCACAAGTAGTATCCCCTCCGTGGCCTCCACGGACTCCTTTGACGACACAGATCGTCGCAGCGCAACAAACTCGGCCACCTCTTCCGTGGCCTCCTCTCTTTTTCCCACTGCACCCCCAGAATTCACCCCAGATCAGCAAACGGCACTCATCACAAAATACAACGCCACCAGTCTGGCCGCCGCCGAGCGCTCCGATTACGATCGCGCCATACACACCTGGATTCGCGCTATTCACCAAGCCCCCTCCCCCTTCGCCGTTTATATAGAGACCTGGGCCCAGCAAATCTACAACAAAAATCCCATTCGCTACCATATCTCCAATATCCGCCTTCGTCGCACCATATACACCCCTAATAGTCTCGCCAATCTCCTCCTAATTGTCAGCTCCGTCATACACTACATTGCCCTTCTCCTCGCTGTCCTGTTTGTCATCGCCCGCCATATGCCTTCTATGCTCCCAGCCGCCTTTCGCCCACCAGAGCAGCCAATTGCCAACCCCACCATCCTGGACTACGCCTACTCATATACCCTCGGCTTTGTCGTGGATTTTTCACATAAAACCGTCCAAGTCGGCTTTGACATCGGCTACAGTATTGTTGCCGCCATTTTCCTCTGGGTCCTCGGTACGTGGGCCGGCAGCTCCCTCCATAAATATAGCGAGTTCATTCGTCGCAAGGGAACCCTGGACCGTCTGGAATCTAAATTCCTCGCCGAATTCCGCGCAGCCATCACGAGCCAACTCCGCACACACCTAACTGTCCCCTTACTGGAAACCTACCGCAGTCTCTTACTGCTCGGCCCCGTCCAGCGCGCCGAAATGCTTGCCACGTATGGGCGCGCCGACGAAGACCTGGAAACCCTTCACACGTTTATCCTAAATCAACTCGCCACAATTGCAATGTCCCCTCAAATGGAAATCCAGTGCGTCAGCCAAATGAACGCCGATATGTTCAAAGAGCTCGTCGCCCTTTCCACAACGGAATACATTGACAGTTATGCAAAATTCTATTCGGCACTTCAAAATGCTGGGCATTCTCAAGTGGCCGCTATTCAAGCCGGCGCATATGATTCTATGAAATCACTCTTACGATTCTCTGTAAATACTGCCCTGTATGGGCCCACCGCCGCAACCCTACAAGCCGTTGGGAAGACCCTTACATCTGCGGCTCAACAACCAACCACGCCCTAATAGTTCATACCACGTAGGGCCGCAATTCGCTTACTGTTCTCCTCCTGTTGTGAGCCCTTCACTTGGGCCGCGTGTTGTAAAGTTAGGAAACCCTCTGCACCAACAGCAGGTTTCGTAGCACACGAATCCACATGTTTTGACATTACATATTCTAGGCGCTTCCGTGCATTCTGGGCTCGTGTAGGGGCGCTCTCCACATAAAACTTTTTCCCAGGTATTACATACTCCTTTGGTCCAGGACATTTAGCAGCCGCCTTCTTGGGCGGAGGAGGAGTACGAGTCGTCCTACCAGATGGAAGTGTAGATGAGCCATAATTTGTCCCTTCATCAGCATCCACTATACCACCTGGGGTATAAGGGTTTATCCGCTCATATCCTGGTGGTAACTTTGCGGCCTCCTTCTTTGGTCGTGGGGGACCAGGCTTCGGCTCTTCATAGGACGGTATAGGTGCCAACGGAATACAACAATCTCCCTCAGCGCACCGCTTTTTCTCACCCGTGGTCGTATTTTCGTGAAATCCGAGCGCCTTACAGAAATTCACTTTTAGTCGTGTCATATCAGCCGAACCGGCATCCACAGGGCAGTAATCTATTAGTTCGCGCTGACGGTCATTAAACGTATATGGCCTGTAATTATACTCCAATACACCCTCTACTGGCCGTGTAAGTGGAATCTGCGGCTCGGGTATAGGGAACGCCAAACCACGCCCCATAAACCGCTTGTAAAATGCGGAGCGATTTTCACTGGCTGAATTCATATCCATTGACCCAGTACGCTGTCCCGCAACAATATCATATGCCTTATTGAATTTCATCAGTAGCACCTCGTAACTGTCCCCTTCCTTCGGTGGGTCATAGTCGGGCCCTGAGCGGTTTATGTATCCTGCAATAAGGGATTCATATGTATTTATATTGGTTGTAGCGGCTGATGTATTTGCTAGGCCATTTGCCTTCGCCGTATTTTCATCCGTGCCACCAATGATTTCCTGGAATGTAGGGACCGCCGTCTGACCAATAATTGGGGCCAGCTCATCTAGTAACACATCGGACATTGCAGGAGGCGTCGGCGCACCTGGAGTGGGCGCAATGTATTTCTGAAAATACTGCTGGAACAAATCATCACTCAGACTCCCAGAGCGCGCCTTGTCAAATACTCCTCCAGTACCTGTCACACGTGCCAAATTATCGTTGTAAATACCAATATTTCGGGTAAATACAGGGTCGCCCCACGATGGCAACGGTGGGTCGTATTTTGCCCCTGCTGCCTGCCAACCCCCCGCATTCCATCGCTGATTGTAGTTCGCTAACTCCCTGTAATATGCATAGACATCCTCCTTTGTTGCACGCGGCTTCGCATACATTAAACCAGAACGGGTCGTGCCGACCACTGGCGCACAATCCGCCCCACTAAATGCCACCCGCCGCTGGTCTCGCTGTGCATATCCTGTTGCCACATTTGTATATACATACTCCACATCGCACGCATTTTGCAAGTCCGTAGGCTTCAGCGTACTTTGTAATGTAATAGCGTGACCACTATATTCGGGCAGTTGTGCTAACGCCGTCTTAAGTTTTCCCTTTGTGTTGTCATTATCACACATAACAACACACTGTGATTCAAATGGTTCTGATGAAAATACTCCACCCATATTACTATTAGAGGTGATTAGAGTTTTGCCTGAGGGTACCGCGGTGTTTAGAGCCGCGGACGACCAAATGCATAGTCCAGGAATCCACTCTGTGTCCGCTGTTGCTGCTTCTTTGCGGTCTGCTCTTCAAAGTAAGTCTTCACGAAATCTGGCACGTAGTCGCTGTATTTCTTACAGGTCGTACCTGGGCATTTGGGTAAGGCGCCACCCGCTGCTGCCGATGACGAGGTTGAAGTGGGAAACTGGAGCTTGTCACGGGCCGCCTGCAACATTGAGGTTAAATAGGCTGTCGGAAGCGTGTAGCTCTGGTCGTTCTTTGCTGGAGGAATCGCCGAGCCACCTTGCTGCGTGTCAGCATATTTCTGCGGATTTGTAAGTAGGTCTTTGAGAAGAGATGGGTAGGCGGGTGGTTCAGGAAGGGGCTGGAGGTCGTCTGGGAGACGCACGGTAGGCGCATTTTCCACGTATTGGCGCAGCAAATTCTTCACCTTGTCGTTGTATGTGTCCAGGGCCTGCATATACTCCTTGTCGGTCGGTTCGTCTTCGGGGTCAAGCCATACAGGAATTGGTGGATTGTAAGGGCGGTCTCTATTGGACTGGTCACGCCATCCGTACTTGTAGAGCCAGAACTCATTATATGACGTGAGCATATCATAATAGCGTTTAATGTCATTCGTCTTGAATTCAGGTTTCTTGCTCATTTCCAATGCATATGCATCTTTGTTGTAACTGGCAGTCTGCTTAGCGACTTTATCAATATCGGCGCTCTGGTCAAAGTTGTACCAGTTGTAATTGTATTGCTTGGCGTTGGTTTGGACGTCGGCCACTGATGTACCAATATAGGTAGGGCGGACTCTATTAGGGCCAGCACCACTTCTAATAGTCGTAAGGGCTGGGTTTGGTGTAACACCGTCGGCAAATGTTGTTCCAACTGCCGGCGGACTTGTACTTGTAGAGCCGAGTGTGGGGGGAATGTAGGACTGGGCTGTGGTTGCTGGGGCTGCAGTCCCGCCGGCTGGTGTTGGAGTTGCGGTTGCGGGAGGTACCACCTTCAAGTAACAATTGGTAACACATTCGGCGTCATCGCCAGGTATGTACTCGTAACCAGGAAGGCCCGCACAGAATTCAACCTTCATACGATCACGCTCCGTTGCCCGAGCACTGGAGTAATTGTAAAACCACGTTTGGTTTGGTGTCATTGGTGCACACGTGCGCCCTGTCAAGAACCCTTCCTTTGTTCCGCGGAACGGCTCAGCGACGGCCCTGAATCGCGGCATCACAATGAAAAATGGCTCGTCGCCTTTCAAGTCGGCCCAGATGTTACGCAAGCGGTCATACAACTCAAAGAATTTCTCTTGCACATCGTAATTTGAGTCTGTACTTACAGGTGGCTCATTTGCAACTTCTGTCTCATACCGCCCATTCGGGAAAAGCGATTGATACATACGCCGACCATCTTCATAAAGGGTATTATACATACGCGCATTGTATGCTACAATTGTTTCAGAAGAGGCCAAAGGAGGTGCGCTAGTGGCTGCAGGTGTAGGAGTAGGGCGCGGTGTATTTCGTACAAATCGCTGTGGAGGGGGACGAGGAACGGGCGGGCGGTTCAAGATTTCCATCATTGCAGGATTTGGATTCGCCATATTTCCTCGGCGGTCTCGTAGTGCTTGGATTTGTGCCCTGTATGTCTCCACTTCAAAGTCAAATACATTATCACGTCCGCCAGCCGCTGTATCAATCCAAGGCGGAATAGGGGGATTATATTCAACCGATGCGGTGGCCGATGATATGGCCACCGTATTTCCTGTGCGGACAGCAATGGTCTTGTAGGGGCGATTATAGGATTGTATTGCAGTCATATAATCATCAACCTGCCATTGGTCGACCTGTTTATATTTCGTCGGCGCTAAAGATGCACTCATTACTAGTAACGGGGATAATCAGCACGGCATCTAACGCTCGTGTTGTGCCCTCTTACTAGTATTTACGTATGTGTGCAGTCTTACTACTTTTGATTTAGTAAGCGTCGTAATAGTTTGCTACTTTTGCGCTCTTGAACGGTTGTCCTCACGGAGCCTGACTTGGGCTTGCAGAATTGGTTCTTTACCTCGCGTGAAATAAAACCACCGCGGCGGCGATTGGATAAACTGTAGGCATCTGTATCCATTGGTGCCGGGCCGAGGCTATTATCACACTCTTCTTCGGCCGGCTCACACGTTTTTCCTACTGTAGCTGCGGCGGGGTCGCGTGAAGACAATGGAAGCATAATAGGGACGTCAGTATCTGGGCTGCAGCACCAGCTCCCTTCAGGGCACCCTTCATACGATTTACGTTCAGACGAAGAGAGCACCACAACACCCCCAGCCTCCCTACAAGCATTTGCCATACGGACTGCAGCGGACCGCTTGGCTTCACTTATAGTTATGCCAGAAGAGTACATTTGCTCTTCTAAAATATCTGGGTTGTCTTTTGTAGGCACATCTTGTGCTTTCCAAAGCTTATACTTGTTGAGTTCAGGCGCTGGTCGCTTAGGATAGAATGGTATCTCCGTTTTTTCACACGCATTTGCCGTGGCTGGACATCCAGGGTACACGCGGTTCCCATTTTCAGCCCCCGTAATTTTTATAGGAGTTGTATCCGCCGAACCGTCGCCATACACTTCCAATATATTCACATATTGCCGCCCATATTCACCATATGTCATTGAACGGGTCTCTGCAATAAATGGCGGCGTTTTCTCTTTGTACGCTGCAATTTCATACTTGCTCCACACATTTCGCACAGTATTGTAGAATTCTGCTCTAAATGTACGGTCGCCGACCTTTATATCGCGCGCTTCATAGGCCGGCTTTGGGCCATACAGTAAAACACCTGGGACTGTTAGTGTAGTTGTATTAGTAAATGCAGTTGGCACACTGGAAGCCGATTGAGTAACCTTCTCTAACTCTAACTTTGCTTTAGGGGTATTTCCCGTGGAACCCGAGCCTGAGCTTGAACTGGATCCAGAACCTGAGACAACATTTTCGGACACAATTCTAGCCATTGAAATATACGAATCCCGTGACAACACACCCCTAATAGTCCAATGTGGGTATATAGTGTTGCCCATAATTCCTCCTAGTATCTCTGCACGAGCTTGTCCAATAATTGCAACGGTAGAATTGTACGCATTTGCAATTGCATATGGCTCAGTGTAACTAAAATTAATTGTAATAGGGTTTCCATCAATAGGATATACTAAATACACTTCGTAGTTTGATGGTTTTTGCTTGTAATTCCACCAGCCGCTTACATTTTCATTCCAAGCTGCAATTTTTGTTATAATTGAGCCTGTTTTACGTGGCGGTTCATTTTGAGGCGGTTTCACGCCATACGCATATATAATACCTCTGTCTGGTGTATCAGGTGTAATAGCAATTGTAATAAGAAACCCATTATCAAACTGCGGGTTTGCCGATAATTCACCACCTCCACACCAATAGTATTCTTGGTATTGCCCGCCAAATCCTTGGATTGTTACACCTGTATCATCTGCTAAGTACCCCCAAGCGCATCTAGAAAATCCACCTCCAATAGCACTGCGAAGTTGTGATACAGTTGCTAATGATGCACCATATAGCTGTAATATACCAGGTACATCACTGGATCTAATATATGGTGTAGTTGAAATTGGGAACACCTCCTTACCAGTTTCAGATGGAGCTGGTAGGGTGTCATAGTATGTAGTACCAGCATGTGTTTGCCCAGATTCTTTTACAGTTTGTACTGTCTGACCAAACCAATCAACGCCGGTTAAGAACCCTTCATTTGACTGGCGGACGCGTGTCTTATACTTGTAATATACTGCAATTACAAGTATGATACATAGTGTGGTAAATAGTGCCCACATATAATTACTATTAGGGGCGGAATTAATTTACAGGTTTATTACGTAAAGACTCCAGTTTATCGCGCTTGGCATTTGCAACCTGGGTTCGCAGTGGAGTTGCACTAGTACATTTTGTAGGTGCTGGTGGTGCAGGGGCATCAGTCTTTTTCTTCAAACGGAAAGCGGGTTGCGAGGGTGTGTGTCGGATAGGCGCCTTAGAGGTCGTCTCTGTACATCCACCTTCATCGTCACACGTCGCCGCCCCAGGCCCGCTTGTCTTGCGGCGATTTCTGATAAGACTGGGGTCAAGCTTGCGACCGTCATCGGGGATACAACATAGTGTATTACACCCAGGATACACACTGCCGTCCCGTGTAAGATTCACGGCTCCACCGATGGATTGACAGTCCAAAATATCAATCACAGACTGGCGGGTTGCATCATCCACGCCTACCTTATCGGCGACGAACCCCTCCCGCATAGGAATCTGTGGTCTGCCTTCTCTGTCTTCAGTAACCTCGCTACTTGGTCCCGCCACACCCCCTACAAGTCCTTCTAATGCAACTGGTGTGCGCCCAAACAGCTCCATATCAGAGAACATCCGCTGCATTCCAGGAACGGGTAGAGGGGCATCATTGGATCCCTGGAAGCCTTCATTTCCCCTTCCTGCACGCACTTCGTCCAAATCTACATTGGTCCATTTACCAGTGGAACTGGTAGGAGCTGTATATTTGTCTTCAATCTCGGGGTCGTCGCTAGATTTTGCAATACATGTCATATTGCGGACATCACATCCTGCATAGCGCTCAGCATCATCTAAATACCGTGAAAATACAATATTTTGCTGGGCGCGCCCGTCATTTACAATCATCGCTGCTTTGTAATCAGGATTTGTTTCTTTCACAATTGCATCAATATTTTTGGGTATGTACGTGCTGTAGAGAACGGGACTAATGGACTCATATTGACTCCACACGTGGCGGTTGTAATTGTAATCACTGACAGTACCACCTTTGACATTTCCACTGGCATCGTACTGTATTTCTAGGGTATCTCTATTCATATTTTTCTTGGACCCGTAGCAAATCACGCCGTTTGCCTTAGTAAATGTAGTGGGAACGCCTTCTGCAACATAAATACCCGTTTTATTGGCCGTTGTAGGGGGTTTCGGGTATCCAATACTGACTCTGTTACTTGCATCGCCGGTCGCAAAGATTCTATACATAAATCCAGGCATTTGCCACTGTGCACCAATAGGTACAGTTAGGCCGCCGGCATCTACTGTGGATTCAAGTGCCACATCACCCCCTAGCTCTCTACATTTAGCACGCGCCACTTGAAACGTTGAGTCGGCAGGTAGGCTCACGTGGAAAATTTCGTTACTAGGGGCTGTACTTGTAAGACTCTCCTGACCCGTGTAAGTGTTAAATTTCACGACGGTAAATCCAGCTGGCACCTTTGTACGGTCACCCTTTACTAAAATGCCGGCCTTGGGTTCTTCACCAGGGGCAGCAGGGGCCGGCAAATGCGAAATCACATAGGGCCCCTTTTGGACTGGCCCAGGAGCTTGTCCTGCGGCAAATGTGGCGTAATGCGGTACAGCATATATTTGTATTTCACTGTACTCATTTATGGGATACACTGGGGGCTTACCGCTTCCATCCAGTATCCACCCTGGTGTGTCCCAGTTTGCGCCTGCCTTTGCGGCCGCCTGCACATCTGCCAAGGACGCCGGCGAGATATCACTTGGAAGAGATACCTTTAACGCATCACCATATGTGAAGCCGACCCTATTACCATCTAATAGTACAAATACGTCGGTTGTTGTTGCAGTTACAGAGGCGCACGCAGTTGAAAATGGTTCCACTGTTACTACACCAGATGCCTGATACAAGGTTGCACCTCCAAGTGATATGGATGCAGACAGTGTAATTGGGCCGGTTGTTGCACGAGTACCCGTGTCATCTTTTATGCGCACTGTGCTACCGGTATTTGTAATAGCTACCAGCTCGCCAGTAAATACATTGAGGCGCAAATATCTTACACTTGTATTTGCTGCGACGTTAAATGATACGTCTGATAATTTATTTGAATCACTTCTAATTGTAAATACATAGTTACCTGATGCCAAATTTGCACTTTTGCCTACGCCACTTGTTAATGTGAAAATCACATACCCCTTGTTCCACGACGGCGTAATAGTTTGCGTACCAAGAGACGATGGATTTGTCTGCTTCAATACAGATTTTGTGGTGGTACGAGATGCAGTTGATGGTAGTGTGCGTCCATCACTTGCTGAGTTTGCTTTAGAAGAATAATCAATGGTTTGCGTAATTTCAATCTTAATACGTTCATTGTTCATACGACGCAAATCAGGTGCCGCGCTACCCGTTAATTGACTGGTGAGTGCTGTCTGATTTGGCGGCTGGGGGGAGCCGGCCGCATCAATAAATAGGATCGTATTTGCGTCGCGATTGTAATTCACAGCCGCAATTGCGGTCGTATCAGATGCTGTTACAAATGTTGATTGGAATAATATATCGCTGTCATTCCGCTTTACAGTAATTGTGTAAGGGCTACTGGGTTCAAGGCGTGTCACGGGTGTAATAGAGCCAGGCACAGGAGTTGTACCTGAAAGACTTCCTGACTGCGCACCGAAATCCACGCGAACATTTGTTGTGTTATCTGATGCTGAATACACATCTGCATTTGGTATTGGTTCAAACCTTGTGGGTTTAATAGGGGCCATTGTAGTAGCCGCATTTGGGGGGAATACCACATTATTTACAAGTAGGGTTGCAGTGAGGCTTGTTTCCGTTGATTCACGAAGTGCCTGGACATCAAAGCGATTAATTGTAGCGCCGGCGGTGCTAATAAACGCAACTTCGCCTGTATTTACATTGACAGTGAATTTACGAGTATTTGCAGTTGGCTTGAACACAATTTCACCATAGGGCGGACTAAACTCGCCACCTGCCTTTAAAGTGAGTTTGTAATCTGTCGCTGAATCTTTAATAAGCACATATGCATCTGGGAACTCATACGTATATCCCGTTGCGGTTTGAGTAATAATAAATTGCGGCGTAGGCAATGGAAATGGTGTTTGATATGTAATGCTATTATTTAGGATCATTTGTAAATTTATAGATGTATCATTGGACAATTTACTTGCAAATGGCTGTGGTAGATTTACGACAACAGGCGAACTTGTACCTGTAAATGTTAATGTGTTTTTACTAATATTTAACTCATATCCTGATGCATTTTGTAACTGATTTGAATTTAGACTGTATAATTCAGCGTTATTACTAGCAGCATTTACAAACTTTATTGTATATGGTATATTATTCAATGATACATTTGATGTATTTTGTTTAAAGTTACCACTAATAACGTATCCATCCGCCCTTAATGTACCAGTAGCTGTCATTTTAATTCCAGCAATTGCATATGGTGTTGTTGTAAGTGTACCAATTGTAGAATTTGATAGCGACACTTGCATATTAGTATTACTGGTTATATCAGTTGTTAATGTTTTTGTAATTGGAGTTGTAGTTCCTGATGTAAATAATTCTAGGGTATTTGGAACAGAAAGTCTATAAGACACTAAACGGCGATCAGTTGGTATTGTTTCAGTAAAACTACCATATGTTACTGTGGAATCAAATACACGTACAGTGTAAGTGTCTGGTTTTAATACTACGTTTGCATTATTACACTGCATCGTCCCAATAATTCCTGTTGTATTTCCACTTGTAGAAACTGGGCCAATTGTAAGGGTTGTTGATGGTATGTTATTAGCAGGTAGTCCTGGTATAAGTTGTCGTTGATTTACAAGAATATCTACAGCAAGCCCAGTAATAGTATCATATGTAAATATAATTGGTAAAGGCGTTAGAGTCGCCGAAATTTCTGCAGAGTTAGTTGTCAAAAATACAAATGACCCCGTGCCAGTTTCAGTCGTATTTAATTTTACACGGAATCCTCGCACAGATGTTATATTGTTAAATGTTGCATAGGCTGTTGCTGTTGTTTTTGTATGACTCAAATAAAATGTAAGTTCCATTGATGTACCAGATACGTCAAACGAGTATCCCTTGTCAAATATCACATCATAATTTGTACTATTAGTTTGTAATCCAGCTGTGTATGTTAATTGATCCAGTGATATAGGGTCCATTGCAAATATAGGATTTCCAGTAGCGGTGGCACGTATCTCAATTGTGAATTTTTGTATTCCAGTACGTAATGCATACACTTCATTGATTGATATTGCTGTTTTAGCTGTATCGTTGAGTGTTAGCGTACCAAGACCTGATAGATTTAAATCAAACCCTGTAAATGCACCAGCCGCTGTTATAGTCACCGTTTTATCTGGTACTAGTATTCCTGTACCTGCTGCATCACGCGCCTTCAGTGTTATACTATAAGAACCGGCTGGAAGACTGACAGTATTTGTATTTGTTTGTGTATCTGTAAATGTTGCAGTGTATTTATACATTTGCGTACTATCACGAGCCATTGTGATTTTCCGTGGTTTTACAACGAAGAAACCATCAAATGCAATATCCTTTACTGCACCATTTCCACTATCTGTATTCCACGTACCAGATAGTGGCCGCTTGTAAATACGCACTACGTATATGGGGTCAGCTGTAATGGCCGCTCCAGTTCTATCCCTATCGGCGGCGGTGTAAGTGTGATAGAAAAATGTGTTGGTCGGCAATGTAAATGTCCCATTTATTGCTTCAGGAAATGTTATTGTACGTGTATTTAGATTGACTGTAAATGTATTAATGCGCTTGCGGGCTGGAATCGTAAATATACTTGATGCGAGATTAGAAAGTATGTCTGCATTTGATGTTATTATATCTGTAATTGTAGAATTACCCGTCCAGCCTGCGTCGCGATTTACACGAAATAGCTGACACACATATTCTTCATCTGTTGTTACTATTTGGGCTGGTAAATACATTGGTGTGTCGTATTTCGGTGCACGATTGCGAGTAAAATCAGACGCAACAAAGGACATTGTAATTTCGCTTGCTGCATTCATTGATGTTTGTACAATACCGTTACCGTAAGCGGGTAATGTCCATAACCCAGATATATCTGTATAGTCACTATTTAAACAACCCGCACAGTCTGTTATATTTTGCAAGTTATATGCAGTGTAGGTGTTTTGTAATCTTTGCATAATTGATTTACAAGTTGCAGTATCACAGCCGCGTGAATATGTTTTAGTGCCATAAAATATATATTTTTTAATTATATTGTTTAATGATGGATACGTTGTTGCTAATGTATTAAGTTCAGATTTAATAGTATCTGCAGTTTTAAAGGCATTATTAGTAGTAGTTGTTGTTATTGTTATATCTATATCATTTTGTTTACAAATGTTTGATAGTTCAGTTTCAACATTAGATGGTGATGTAATTGATGTTGCAATAGATGAAGTAAGTTCCATATCTTTAAAATCACCAATAATTTCACATGTAATAGATACGTCAAAGCGAGTACTAAACATTACATGTGTAGATGGTAACGATGTTACACTAGGCCATAACGTTTCTGGTAATACATTACGAACACCAATTGATTTTGTAATTGTAAATAATGTTGTTGTACTTGTTGGTTTGGGACCTACAATAAACATATATTGATTCTCATTATAATCTTGCAATGATGTTGCGGGTTTTATGTATGAATTCAACCCTGTGTTTTGTGACGCATTCATATTTAACCACGCTAGTTCAGATTCAGTTGCAGGACGATAATTTCCTAAATTATCAGGTAATAAGATATCATTTATAAAATACCACTTGAGATTTGCCCCGCCATCTGGCTCGGTAAATTTAACTTCTTTCCAAGGAACATCACGAGCACATAGGCCTCTAATAGCTTTAGCATCGTATTCGGTACCACCAGCATAAGAAACGGCAGTTGTAGTTGTAGGTATGGATTGAAATACAAATCTACGAATGGACGACGAAGAATTAATATTTAAATATGATGTATTTATTGTTTTAGTGTCATAATTATAACCAGGCTTTGTATCTAAATCACAAGTTCTATCATCGTTCCAGAATTTTTTTCCATAAGAACCTAAATAATTTTGTTTAATTCTGATTGGAAATATCACGTTATTTGATGGTAGTGTTGCTAATCCATTTATACTAGGATAATTGCAACTTGTTGCGCCAACTGTTGTCCAACAATCAAGTGTATTATTTGCACCAAACCCTTCTGATATTTGTGGTTTCACTATATACTTTTTATACACCCACACTATCAATATAGATATACCCAGTAATAGTGCAAGATACACATACATATTACTGTATATAGACATTAAAAACCTGCGTAATTTATCCACAGGTCATCAGCTTCGGTTTTCCACGTAGCAGCCTGTAAGGCTTCGGGAGCGACGGTGTTAAACATTCATCTGCACCCAGAAAGCCCTCGCCATCCAAATAGGCCGGCACCATACGTTGCTGGAAGAGCCGCCAGCCTTTCATAAGCCCTGCCGTAGCCTTGGCCGCTCCCACATCCTCTGTAAAAGTCCGTGTATTAAACCCTTCCTTTACACATACATCCTTCTCATCCACCCCTAACGGTAACTCCCGCCGCTTCAAACGATAAGGCCGATTGAACTGCACACACGTATCCTCGTCGCCCGAACCGAGCTCCTGCTTTGCCGCTGCGTCCATTGCCGCCACATTTGTAGCAATAGCAGTCTTTCCAGACCGCCGCCCAAACGTCGTCTTGTAATCCACTGGAATGCAACATCCTTCGCACGCACAACTCGCCACACCATCCTTAGAGTAATATCCATACGACGCGCACATATTTGTACGATATTTCGCCAGTAACTGCAAATTCGTCGTCGTCAAGTTCTCATAACGCCGCGATGACAAATATGTAATAATCTTCTTCTGAACATCGGACAAGTCGTAACACTTCAAACCAATCGGCGCATTACTGGGCTCCTCCATTGTGTTCATAATATCATACATCGCCGGGTCATACGGATGCGGGACCTCCAAGTTGTATCCTTGTAACGCCTGCACATTTATCACTCCATTGGTCGTCGCCCCCTTCAAAATCAACCTATCCAGCTCCAAAAACTTCAACGCCGTCAGCTCGTATGTCTGCCCCTCGGCCCCCGCACCAGCCGTTTGTGCATATGACTTCGCCTCCGCCGAAGCCCCTCGTACAGAATTCAACATCTTCGCAAATAAGGTCCGATTGCGAAACCACGCGTCCTCGTAATAGGTCAGCTCAGGTAAATCCAGGCGTTCGCCACCGGCCCCACCAGCCCCAGTAGAAGGCCTTACCGCCACAGGAGCCGCCGACGAAGACGCCACCGCCACAACAGCCGAACTACTCACACTTACAGGAACGGGCACCTTCGCCTCCACTGCAGTATTTACATCATCTTGAGTCTGCATACGCGCCTCTAATAGCAATTCAAATACACCCATACTATTCTCCAAATCTGTTCCAGCAATTGATCGTAAATTCTGAGTCGCAGCCGTCATTGTGTATGACACGCCAATCTGCGATTTCGTTTTCAAATCCTTTACAAATAGCGCGTCTTTGAGTGGTAATTGAGCCGTTGTAAATACCTTTGTGAATTTGTATTTCTCACCAGCCACCTCAATGTACGTTCCAAACTGCGTTTGAGTTCCCACAGACGTTGTCCAAACGCGCAACTGAGTATTTATCCACTGCTCCCACGGAGTCAGCACAGTATTTATTGCACTGTCATTACTGAACCGCAAATTCCCCTTTGTGCCATCATATATGGGCGCCGCAGCATAAAATATAAACTCTTTCTTATCACTCATCACAACCACATTAGGAGTCCTTGCACCAAAATCCACCGCTGTCAATGCAGGAAATGCACCTTCGCCCGTCCAATTTTTAACCGCAGTATTAAATCCCGTTGCACCAGGAAGACGCGGGGGCTTGTAGGATTGCGTAGGGGAGCCACCAGCGGGTACATCATATGCAATACACCGCTTGTCTGATACAACACCACCCGTTGCGCCCTTACACGTGGATTCATAAATAGCATTGTATTCATCTAGTGCTGTCAAAAATGCTGCAATATCAACACCGCTCCCTGCAAATGATTCGCGTGAGCTCCAGCCCACCACACGCCATAATAGTAGTATAATCAATATAATTACTGTTATAGCAATCGCGTATTTCATACTACACCTTCTTACTGTAGTCCTCGGAAAATCACATATGCTGTCTGAGCGTAGCCCGCTTATCGGCCTTTGCTGCCCGTGCCGCCTCCCGCATATCCAAATGCCGCTGCCCACTCTCCGCAGCTCCGCCCTCAAAGCACTCAAAGAGCGCATCGGTCGGAGAGCGGACCTTCTTGAAGACCGTCGGCTTCCGCTTCAAGGTGTATTCGCGTAGCACAGGCTGTGGGCACTTTGCATCTACGGTTGTCCCAGTCGCCGCCACAGTTCCATCGGCCTTCACAGCATTTACACCTGTAACTGCAGCCGCCACAGCCGCCGGCAACTCCTCGCTTGAAGGCCGGCAACACCCCAAACAGCCCGCACCACACCCCTTATAGGACGAAGCCTCTGCACCATTACCCCAGCCTTTTGCTGTACATAGATTTGCTGTAACAGTCGTCGCAATCGTATCGCGTTCCGTGGGCGTTCCAAATATACGGTTTTTCAACGTCTTTATAATTCCTTGCTCATCGCCATTAAATGTTGCACACGTGTAACTTTTAGGGATTTTGACAGACGGATATTTTGTATTAAATTCTAGCGCAGCAGCCCCCTTATAGTCAGACGATGATAATAGGTACGGTATATTATATTTATAATCCAGTGACACTGTTGTCAAGTGCGTGTTCATAGCACTTTCATACGCATTGAATTTTTTAACAATGCCATCATACAAATCATTTTCAAAATCTGGCAAGGCGCTGCAAAATGCCGCCGTGAGATTTTGTCCCGCAGTTAAATTCTTGGCGGCATCTGCTTCCGTTGGTGTATCATCTAATAATGGAAGCACGCTCTTAACATACATTTGCGACAGCAAACATGTATTTACTAAATACCCGCCTTGTGAAAACCGCCCGTAATTTGTCACACAATCTTGCGCTTTTTCACTCAACTCCCGCACACCACCACTAAAAGTCGTCTTTGTTAGCGATACGGGACTTGCACATAAAGTTCCAATTGGCACACCCAAAGGACCCATTAGGGCCCCCGTAGCAACCGAACTTGCCGCTCCACTATCGGATGATGACGAGCCAATGAACCCATCAATGGGCTGCTGGGAGCCAACAAACCCATCCGTAAAAAGCCCCCACAGCATCTTCAATATCCAAATTGCAATTCCAAACATTGTCATTATAAGTGTGCCAATCATTGGTAGGCCAATAAATAGCAATATCAATATTAATATAATACTCATTACAGTACCCACGTATTACTTTATCTACAGATTTTCTAAACTTATGCCCGCACAATCTCAGGATACGCCGCCGTCAAATCAGCCAGCACCGCAGCCGGCACACACGTCGGTGCAGAAAATGACTGCCCAGCCAGCAAGAAATAGACCCAATCCAGACCCCGCTCGCCCATATTCTCCAAGAATTGTATGTAATCCCGTCCGGGGATCGTCAGCCATTTCTTGAAGAGGTCGCGTAACTTCGGCGACATTCCTGCACGAAATCCCTCGCACATATACATAACTGTCAAGAGCTGGAAGAGGTCACGCCCCGTCTTCGGGCACGGGTCGCTCATAGGAAAAAATCCCGTGGCATTCACCAAGGTCCGCCGACCCGACCCTGCGCACGCAAATCCGAAATCCACCAACTTCACCGACCACCGACCTCCCACACATACCAAACGGTCCGCCCACGCCACCTCCAGGCCGTCCCCAGCACATAAAATCACGTTGTTTGTCTTCAAATCACGATGATTCATATCCAACCGCTCCCCCAATATCCATAATAGTACCCCCACTTGGCCTAACACACTCACCACATCCGCCTCCGTCAATGTACCCGAGGCCAGTAAATCACTAAATAACTGAATGTCCTGAAATGGAACCATCGTAAATACACCACGCCCAGTACGGGCATCACGGAAAATATCGCGTATTTCCGCCACTGCCCCCTGTAGTCCATATTCAGCTAATACAGTCCGCGCAGCGACCTGAAAAAATGCCTCACACGACAACGACTCGCCGTCCTTTGAGGATTTCTGGAAGAGCACCTCGGCCTCGGCCTTCTCAGACTCCACGAGTCCAACTCCATCATCTTCCACCACTTCCACCACCTCTACAAGTCCGTGACTCCCACTAAATGCTACCTCGCGCGGAGTTATAACACGATGCTTGTATAAATTCCCACACGTTATATGTAACTCTTGCACATCAGAATTAGCTAGAAGTACGGCTTGAGGCAAGAATCCATCACTCACATATTTCACACCCAAAAAAGGACCCGCATACGATATACCGTAGGGTCTCAAATTAACATAATCCATCTATTGTCCTCGGCTGATATATATCTCTAACGCGAGAATTCTTCAACAGCCGCTTCCATACGAGCCCGTGCTGGTGCCACGGGACCCATTGCGGGCACCGAAAGCCAGTACGCCGCCAACTCATTCGGGTGCTCCTGCTCGCTCGCCGAGAGTTGCCCGAAGTCGGCTTCAAACTCGGGCGGCGCAAAACTCTGCCACTCCCCGCTCTTCACATCATACCACGCCACCTTAATAGACCCTAGGGCAGGAGATTCTGGGCGAGTATAGATTGGCACTGTGACCCACCGCTGGCGCCATATGTAGAGTCCTGACCATAGCGTATCGGGATTGAAACGCCGGCGCTGTGCTAACTCCTCAGGAATATCGCCCGTGTAGGGCTCTAGCCCCCACACATCCGCATAGAGTCTGTTCCAAGCTGCCGCGTGATCGCGCTGATGAACGTGAATACACTCGTGTGTGAATGTCGTCTGGCCATTCGCCCCCTCCAGCTGGAAATACTGCGGGAAACACACAAGCCCCCCAGGGCGCGTATGGGGCATTCCACCATCCGCCGAGTTTGCCAGCGTTGCCACACGCAACCGCACAGGCATTCCGCGCTTCAGCCACCTGGGCATTGCCTCGCCGGCGACCATCATTTTGTACTGAAAGTCGGCCTCTGGTGCGCGTGGCGAGTAGTCCATTAGCCGTCGGGCCGCCGTGTTCGCCGTGCACGAAGCACACCGCCACCTGTAATTGTCCTGTGCTTCGGCCTCTTCAAGAGCCACACGCGCCTCGGCAACACTGAGTGCATAATACTCCCGTGGGACCTGTGGGGGCAGTGGTGTTGTTACAAACGATTCAGTATTTCCCATTTATGATTGCTTAGAAATCACCAATGGGGTTTATGTATGTTTATTACTACTGTTTAGTTTCATACACCGCTTTAGTTTTACCTTTTAATACTTTCTTACCTGCAATGTGTTTATCAACATTTTTCTGACAAGTGCTCACATTCATTTGTTTATCATCTTTTGATAACCGAACACAATTCTCTTTCATTAATGTCGTCCATCCTTGTGCTTTGCTACCATCTACATATGCCTTCTTAATTGCAGCAGACTTGTTATTCAACCCAGCATTTATACCAAGAGTTGCATTTGCAGAGTTCTGTCCAGTCTTTGATATGGAGGGCATCTGGATAAGTTCATATAGATCCTGCTCCGTTTTTACTTCACCATTCTTCAATATACGCGTAATCAAATTAATATCAATCTCAGCACCAAATCCTTCAGTTACATACTGCTTCAAAAAATACACCACTGTCATAAATACGAGCGCATGCACCATCACTGCCTGCACACTTGTCTTGCCGCTCATAAATACGCGCCGGCCAACTGCAGGAAGCGTCAGCAACAGACCGGGCTGTAATAGTACAAAAAGAATCATATAATGCAAGATTGACATACTAGACAGTTCTAGTATACCTATTGTTTTTAGAACTTGAATCCACGAAGTGCAGCCATTGCCTGTGCCTGGGCAATGGACATTGTAGAACTAGACATCATACCAGGCATCCCACGCATTGCAGAACTAGACATCATACCAGGCATCCCACGCATTGCAGAACCAGACATCATACCAGGGATTCCAGAACCAGACATCATCCCACGCATTGCAGAACCAGACATAGTGGGGATAGAAATGTTAGGAACAATAGTCTTCACAGCAGTTAAAATAGAAGAAGGGGAAGCGGATGAACTCACCATTGGTACAACAACCTTCTGAAGAGTCGCAATCTGAGATGGAGATAACTGAGATGCCGACTGCTTCAACTGTGATACAACAGCAGGTGGCAAAGATGCCGACACGGATGTAATCGTTTTCTGCATCATAGTATTTAACTGTGCACGCTTATTGGCTAACATTTTCTCAATAGGCTCATATAACGCAATCTCGGCCTTCTTCTTTGCGAGGTCTGCAGATCTATTATCTAGAATCTTCTTGATACTTTCAGAGACACGCTTACCAGCGTAACGTTCTAGTGTTTCCTTATGAGACTTAACAGATGCTCTCAAGTTGTTAAGTTGTATAGTTACACGCTTTTCAATAGCATTGAACCGCTTAGGTTCAATAGTAGGCGCACCGAGCTCCTTTGCAAATGCCTCAGTCTCCTTCACAACAGTAGGGGATGCCGCGGTTGCGGCGAACCCCTCAAAGTACCCCCCGCGACGTAAAAAATGCAGCACCACAGCAAACACAAGCGCATGCACAAACACCGCCTGCACGCTCATCTTGCCGCTCATAAATACGCGACGACCTACCGCAGGAAGGGTGAGGAGTATGCCGGGCTGAAGCGCAATAAACAATAACATCATTGCAAGCACAGACATTATGTAGGTTCTACTATTATGCTGGTATTTTACGCATCAATTTCAGCTAACCGCTCGGCCTCCATAGCGAGCTCCAACTTCTCCTTCGCCGTTGCCTTCTTGCGCCGCAACTTCAACAGCGCCTCGTCGGCAAACCAGTCCGAAATCTTCGTCTGAACTTTTGGTGGCGCTGCTGGTCCACCCTTCATACCCTTAACAGTCCCCATTACTCCGTAACGAATCTCGCCCGTCGTCTCCTTCGCCGGTTCGCCACGTAACGTCATCTGTGTTGATCGGCCAGCCCCACCACCACCGGCCTTTGGCCCGCCACCCATGGCCTTCGGCCCACCCATAGCCGCCACAAACGCCCGCTTACTGTCCTCTGCAATCCGCGCCAGTGCATCGCCAAACAGGAGCTTCGCCGCCACATTCTCCCTCATTGCCACCCGCTTGTCCTCATCCAAGTTTCGCCATCCCTCAGGCAACAGCATCGGAGAATACCCTGGCATCTGCTCTAGCAGAATTCCAAACATCTGACTAATAGGGTTCTTCAGCTGGTGCTGGATGTAGTACTCATAATCCACTACAAGTCCCTTCTCGCGTACATACTGCGGGGTCTCAATGCGCTCGCCCTGGAGTTTCGCCGCAATCTGTCCAATCGGCGGCCGCACATACACGTAAGGGAGACGGTCCCCCGCAGCCGGCGCATTCCCTGGGTCACGTGCCTTAATGCGGTCTGCCAACACCTTGTGCGCCGGTGGCGTACAGGCATACTCGGCCTTCAGTGACTTCGTAATAATCAGCTGGCCCATCTTCGTCCGACCCTCCACCAAGTCCGCCACGCCCCGCCGCACAATCTCCGCCGCCCCCACCACATCCCGCTTTTCCAGCACCGTGTTCATCGCCGCACCATATACCGTCTTCACAATCGGCGCATTTCCACGACGCTTAATTGAGATACCCATATACTTATACACAAAGTCATCGGGCTTCTTTTCATTCTCAAACATACGGCCGGCATACAGCTTCTTACTGAACATCAGCAGTGGGTCATACACTTTGTCAAACTCAAAGTCGTGAGGAGCCTTCAACACCTGTGTGACCAAGTGACCCGCCTCCCCCGTTAGCTCAATCGTCGCAATGCGCGACTCACGGCCCGTCAGCGCCTCGCCTGTTTCAGGGTTCAGTGGATTAAACTGCACAAACAGTGAGTCCGTGTCGCCATACACTACAGAACTCTTGCAGAAACTGTTCCCAGACCCGGGCCCGTAGAACCGCTCAATGACGGCCTTGGCGAACATAATCTGCTTGCGCCCGTAGCCCGTGACCGACGCGGCCAAGTGCTGGAGCCGCAGCTTGAACGTCTTACTCCCTAACTGTCCATACAGCGAGTTCGCCGTAATTTTGTAGGCATTCTGTTGCGCATCCAGGAGTGAAATCTTGAGTGGGTCCGTCTCCTTCGGAATCAGGGCCCGCGTCGCCTTACGGGCCGCCAGCAGACCCTCAATAATCAGCGGCACGGTCCCCTTTGCGTCCTGTGCATAACGGCAAATCCGCTTGCCGACCGAGATTTTTCGCGGGTCCTTTCGTGTATCCGTCGGGTCGGCCTGTAGCAAGTCAAACTCAATGTCCGTAAAGGGAATCTCGGTCGGCAAGTCGTAGTCCTCACTATCCCCACAGGTCCAGGCCGTCTTCATATAACGTCCCTGATGGTCGTAATCCTTCACCCACACCAGCGTATCGTGACTGATGTTCTCACTGACAATCGTAGAGGGATAGAGCGACGCGAAATCGGCCACACCCACGGGCGCCCCAAGCAGGCCCACCGTCGGCTCCAACACAATCGCACCCTCATACTTGTCCTCACCGCCACCCGCTGCACCGCGATTTGCTGGCGCAGGCAATACATGCACCGCCTGCCCACGACGGTACGCCTCCTTGAACATCAGCGACTCAATCTTAATGCCCTGGCCGCGCGTGAAGATGTAGCTCACAGGCACCGTACAAACATTTGCCATTGACATTGACGTATTGAAGATTTCCAGCTTGTAGTACAAGTCCAGCACCAGGTCACAATCCTGTACGCAGTAGGCCGCAACACGAGCACGGTCCGCCGCCGTCCCTGTGTGGAGCTTGAAGAGCTCCGCGGGCGACACGTCGTCCTTCACAATAACCCACTGCGTCGCGTCCTTCCACGCCTCATCCTCAATGTCGTCCTCTGGCCGACCCACCCAGCGCACCCGCAACTCACCCTTCTTGTGCCCCAAGATAGGCATCTTCTCCGTCAGCGACTCCCCCGTCTCATCCAGCAGGCAGACGTAACGACCAGGGCGCGCATCGGCCCACGCACCCTTCACCTGCAACACGAGCTCCTCCCCCTCTCGCACAACCCCTAATAGCCCACCTGACATATACGTCTTGGTCACCTCGTCCAGCTTGTAAGACGGCAACGGCGTAGAGCGGCAGATGTAGAACATCACATCCACGCGCAGGCGACCCTGTGTGGCCCACATATACAAGTTCTTATCGCCAATCGCTGATGATGACAAGAACTTCTCCTCCAGTTTCATCTCGCCCCCGTCCTCTACAAGCCTATTCAAGCCCTGGATTTCCTCAGAGTATTGCACACCGAGTTCGTCCGCGCGGTCCCACAGATATTTCTCGTCAAACCCAAAGACGTTGTAGCCGATAAGAATATCAGGGTCCCGCTCGGTCATCCACGCACCCCACGCCTTAATCATTTCGGCCTCTGTGCGTGCCTCGTGAATCACCACGCCCTCCACCGGGTCACACGACGGCCACACGAAACAGTGCCGCTCCGTCTTCTCTGGCTGCCCCGCTACCGCCAACACAGTCCCAATCTGAATCACGGGGTCGCCGGCCAACGGCACACGGCCCACACGCCCCAGTGTGGCATCCAGGAACTGTGCGAGCCCCTTCACAGCATCGTCCTTGGGCTTCGCCGCATCACAGCCCTCCGCCAGTGCCCGCAGATTCGCCTCAGTCCCAAGCCACTTCCCTACTTGTTCGCGTGTAGGCCGAGCCCCACGAGGTTGGATGCGCGTCAGCGGTCCCTTTCCTTCAAAGGCGTCCTGTACGAGTCCCACCAACTCCTCGCCACCCAGATTAGCCCCGTGCAGACGCAAGTCCTTCGCCACTCGCATATATCCTTTCTTGGCCAACGGGAAATCGCCGCTCTCACTGAAACACTCAATATCCCAACTCGCCACCACGAAAGGTGCCACTGCACCCGCCGCAGGCCCCACATCCTGCCAATCACACTCCACCTGCATCCCCTCGTCCTCCGCCGGCATCTCTACACCACTAATTGTCACCCACCCACAAGGGTCAATCCCGCGCAAGTGGAAGAACCGCAGCATAGGATCCAGATTCGCCTCAAACACCTCAGGGGCCTCCTTAAAGGGCACACCGAGCTTCTTGCCGAACTTCAGGGCCGGCCTGGATGTCTCGTAGTCCAAGAAGCATCCGCGCAGGGCCCGAAACATTGATGTAGAGGCCACTGTAATGCGGGCGAACGGATACTTCTTCTCACGGTGATAGCCGAAGAACAGCTGCTTCTCCTCATAGGCCAGCTCGTACGTCTCGGGCCGCATCTTCACCTCCTTCAAGTAACGCCGAATGGCCTCAAAGGCGGCCCCACGGGATTCACGGGATGGGATGCGGATGTAGAAGAATGGCTTGAATCCCTTCACATCCACACGGACCGTATTGCCGGCCGCGGTTTTACCGAATAAATGTACAATCATCTCTTTGCGATGCGTCACGTCATATTGTTTTTTCTGCACACGACCCCCGAGGGAATCGTCAGATTCTGCACCAGAATCGTAGGCCACCTCGCGAGTTTCCCCGTCTTCCGCAATGACTGCTTCATCGCGGGTAAAGGTGTCCAGGATTTGGAATGTTAGGCTTGTTGGCTTGGATGTTGGGTGTGACATAACTCTTTGCTTGTAACGTCACGTATCTTCATTTAGGCAGCAGCGATGACATCAATTTTGTAGGGGAGCGTCCCGCTCCCCTAAAACCCCTACGGAGATAATAAGATTTAGTGGCCCTGTTCAGGGCCACGTAATTTGTTATATTATATTTATTGCATACACCACGCCCTAATAGTCAAACACTAGTAGGGTGTGTTGGGGTTTAAATTTGAGAAAATGTATCTAATAATATACAGACCACAAATGTCAGAGAAGCATACTATGATTTGCCGCTATTGTGGAGAGAACTTGGACGGTGGGGATGTGTATGAGGTCCTACGTGAGAACCATCCTGATGCGACGGACGAGCAGATTGTTAAGATGGCGAAGTCGTATGGTTGGACACGCGAAGCGCCCATCAGGTTTTCACACGAAGTTGTGGTGCAGCCTGATAGTCGCAGTGAGCCAGAATACACGGAGTGCCCTGCGTGTCGTGGTGTAAATCCGTGTGCGCCTGGACATTAAGCACGCCGGCGAGTCTGCTTGCGCTGCTTCTTCGCACCACCCTTATGAGTCTTGCGCTTGCCGATGCGCGCACGACGGGCGGCACTCTGCTGGGCTGCAAGTAGGATGGCTGCAGGGGCTGCGGCAGTGGCGAGCGAAGCGAGCACAGGTGATCCCGCGGCGTAGGTAGAGAGGCTTTCATAGAGGGAGCCGCCAATACGAGCACCGCCGGCCAGCACAGGAGGTGCCGCCTTACGGCTCCCCTCGCTCTCACCAGAGTCCAGGACTTCCGCACTAGGAGGCTCCGTAAAGGCCGGTGTGACGGGCTCTTCATATATATCGTCATTGTTCTCCTCATCCTCCTCCTGGCTAATAGGTCTGGACTTGGACTTGTCAGACTCGGCATTTAGGGCGGCCTGCGAGATTTCTGCGGGCTTTGCCGTGACACCCTTAGGGATTCCACTCAGTCCTGCCAGGCGCGTGGTGGAATTTAAGCTGGCCTTCAGGGAGGCGTTGGCTGAGCGAATGCTCTCTTCAGCAGTTGCAATAGGAATATTCATACTTGCAACATTTTTCGTGGCCTCCTCAGGAGATTTCTCGTTAGACGGGTTTTCAGCCTCCATCACAGAACCCTGGGGCGCGTTGTTCTTTAACATCTCTTCCATCGCATTCTCGTCGCGTGAATTCTGAATTTCTTCTGCCTCTAAGGAGCCGTTCTTGTTCTTCACGCTGACAACCGTAGGGAATGCATTGACTTCCATAGGGGAACCATCGGGCCCCTTGATATTATTGAGGAACTCCTGTATAGCCTCGCTCGTACCAGGCTCTTCAGATGCAAAGTCCATTTCCACCATTGGGGCACGGTTCGGGAGCTCCTTCAGCTTGTTCCATGTTTCCATATAGGAGTGACAATGAGGGCACCGGTTGGAAAATACTAGGACAAATGTCATTCCACAGTTCTTCATAATCTCCAGGGCATTGTCCGTGTCGGCTTCATTCCGGACACTAATACTCACATTGTTGAGCATCTTAGACTTGGGCTTTGACTTGGACTTGGACCTGGAATTGGACTTAGACTTAGACTTGCTGGTAACAGTCTTGTACGGGGTGACGCTACCATTGCGGCTGACGCTAATAATGGGCGGCATACTGCGAGAAAGGTTCTTCTTCGCCTTCTTGGCCACCTTTCCACCACGATGACGTTTAACTGTGCGCATACTACTAATGGTGGAGTTTTCTTGGGTCATATTAGACTAGGGACATTATGGATGTTATGAATATCTTCTTATTGTTCGCCATTGGGCTGGGCGTATATACATACTTTGCTGGACTTAGCGCAGGTCCAATTTTCATATCCCTAACTGTTCTTGGGATGATAGTGTTGTATGTGGGCGGCAAGCAGTACCTCCCAGAGAATTTTGCCTCAGGCTCCTTCCCCGAGGAAGCGGACCCCATTCCAGACATTATGGGCGTGAGTGAGGCGACGACGGTGCCCCGCTCCAAGGCGTTCCTTGGGGGCGCCAGCGGAAGTGATGTGATGTATGAGGATGAAGCGACCGGTGCAGTCTCGGACAAGCCGACGGAGTCTGAAATCCCCTTAGTGGA
>JACCEB011037810.1_pt1 | contig 29860 bp, 29 predicted proteins | sample 7454761 | NCBI WGS metagenome assembly JACCEB01 (sample SAMN15323454, study PRJNA562643) | freshwater metagenome | isolation source: river surface water | place: USA:Blue River Watershed | collected 2017-08-18
GCGATGATTGATTTAGTACGTGAAGGCTTCTTCAAAGAAGGTTCAAGAGTTCTTTACGCGCACCTAGGCGGGCAGCCAGCGATCAATGGATATACCGGAGCCTTTTAAATTATTTAATAAAGGTCGGCTTCAAAATTCCAAGGTCAAGAACTCGTTCGATTAGCGCCATAGCATGCACCAATCGATCCTCTTGATTTGCTCTAGCAACTACTCCAACTGCGACTGGCAGCCCATCCACTAGACCCATTGGAAGTGCTCCGATCGGCGTGCCAGCAATCGCTGGCGCCATTGAGATCCAAGAAGCCGATCCGTAATCATCTCCCCCACCCAAATTGCTCTTCCATGCCGGTGCATAAGTTTCACCGATCAAGATATCGAACCTTTCAAATGCTGGGTTTAAGACTTTATTTACCGCCCAATCCAAATTTCCTTTTCGCAACTTCTGATAATCACTGCTACGGCCACCTAATTCAAGAGCCAAATCAAAGTATTCTTGCCCGAAGTGCTGTAGTTCAAATCCCTTATTTTCAAGATTGAAATCAACAACATCCTGCAACGTTTTTACGCGCGCGCCCTGACGTGTCGCAAGATAGCTCGCTAGATCTTCATTGAGTTCGTGCAGTAAGACTTTGAATTCAGATTCGCCTTCTTGATCGCTCGGGGAGGGAAGCGAAATCTCGGTGATCTTTACTTCTTTTCCTAATTTGCTGAGCAACTGTTGAAATAAATCATGCGTTCCTGGGTTTTGCGTAACCCATTCCTTGACAACGCCAATGCGAATTTCATTTCCGTCGGTTAACGCATCCACGTATCCCGATTTATCAGTAAGTACCTCAAGCAATTGCGCTGCAAGTGCTACAGATTGTGCCATTGGCCCTGGGGTGTCTTGGCTGGCGCTGATCGGGATCATCGCATCGCGTGGAATAGAACCAACGGTGGGTTTGATGCCGACGCAACCATTTAGGGAAGATGGACAGACGATTGACCCATCGGTTTCACTTCCAACCGCCATTGAAACAATGCCGGCAGCAACTGCTGAACCCGAGCCTGACGATGAACCACCTGCACTGTGTTCATGTTTCCAAGGATTGGCAGTTAGTCCACCGACTGCAGACCAACCACTAGTTGAATTAGATGATCTGATGTTTGCCCACTCGGAAAGATTTGTGGATCCGATGATCGTTGCACCGGCAGCACGTAAACGCTTGGCAATCGTTGAATCTCGGACAACTGAAGTGCCCGCAAGTGCGAGAGAGCCGGCAGTTGCAGGTAAACCCAAAGCCTCAATATTGTCCTTAATGAGTATAGGAACGCCCGCCAATGGTCCAGCATTTTCGTTAAAAGTTAAATCTTCAGTTACTGCTAAAACGGAATTGAGTTGATATCCAGATTTATCTAATTCGGCAATCTTGCGAAGAGATTCTTGATACTTTTCTCTGCTTACCGACATATTTGCTACCCAGCATGAGTTTCTATGAAGATCTTGGAGTTTTCAAAGATGATCTCAGCGTCATAATCAAGTGTTGCGACGTGGTAGCTATTGGTTAACTCGATTCGTTGCTTAATCTTTGAGCCAACTTCATTCATGATTATTTCAGTGTTTGAAACAGGTAAGGTGTGATCATCAACGCTATGGAAAAGCTGCATCGGCACGGTTACATCACGAAGCCGTGATCTTGTGTATTTCAGCATTACCAATAGTTGGTGTATCCCCCGCGTTGGAAGCGCGTCGTATCCCCATTCGCTTATTCCTGGACGTTTAATGTCATCGCCTACAGATTTGCGCATTTTCTGAAATCTTGAAAGAAAATAGGCCAACTGCGGGGAAACTAAAGGAACATGAATCATGGGATTTACTAAAACGATTCCGTTGATGCGATTTGAATGACGAGTCGCAACGTTCAGCGTTGTTCCACCACCCATAGAAAGTCCACAGATAAATATCTTTGTACATGTCTTGTGCAGGAGGGCAAGTTCAGCTTCGACCTTTGCGGGCCATTGCTCCCACTTAATTTGATTTAGATCTTCAGGTTTGGTTCCGTGTCCAGGCAGAAGCGGCACCCGCACAGTAAATCCTTTTCCGTTTAGATACTCTGCCCATGGTCGCATTGATGCTGGTGAACCGGTATAGCCGTGAACGAGCAAGACTCCGATTTCTTTATTTTTCCCACTGCCTTCTGCAGACCAATCATTAAGTAAGCCAACAGGCGCACCTATAACTCCCATTTCTTTAGCGTAGCGAGAAGGAGCTGTCAGGGCTATGGATTAGCCTTGCTTTTATGTCTGCCAACGCACTTTCTCTAGTCGAAACTACATTTGTAGTTCTCGATCTGGAAACTTCCGGGGCGGCGCCATCTATCGGGGCGGGCATAACTGAAATTGGCGCGTTAAAGGTTCGCGGGGGCAAAATAATCGGAGAATTCCAAACCTTCGTAAATCCCGGTCATACACTTCCAGATTTCATTACATCGTTGACTGGGATTACGGATTCGATGCTCTCGGATGCACCATCAATCCAGGAGATTCTTCCAACCTTCTTGGAATTTCTTGGCTCACATCACGAAACCGTGCTAGTCGCCCATAACGCGCCTTTTGATATCGGATTTCTCAAGGCGGCATCTATTGACTCAGAGATACCGTGGCCTGATTTCATAATTGTGGACACAGTCCGTATCGCTAGATCAGCGCTGGGCCGTGACGAAGTTCAAGATTGCAAACTTGCAACTTTGGCCGAGTACTTTGGCGCATCAATTGAACCTAACCACCGGGCGCTAGATGATGCTCGGGCAACCGTTGATGTTCTGCACGGGATATTTGAAAGATTAGGAACTTTTGGCGTCTCAACATTGGGCGAACTAACTACCTTTAAAAGAAAGCGCGAACGTAAGGCGCTAGATTAGTTTGCGCTAAGTTTGTTGCTCAATAGAACCCATGATTCAAGCAGCACACTTGCGCGACCAGAATCCACGCTTTCGGTTGCTTTAACGAGAGATCTATTCAATCGCTCATGAATAGACAATTCAGATTCGCCATCGAACGCGGCTATAGCGGCTGCAGCATTTAGTAAAACCGCATCCCTTGGCGCGCCGCGTTCACCTGCAAATATTGCCTTGGTTATGCGCGCATTTTCTTGCGCATCACCACCGACTAAGGCAGAAATCGGTGCATTCTCCAGTGAGAAATCTTTTGCATCAATACGGTCGCTAGATATCTCACCGTTTCCTATGGTTAGGACCGAAGTTGTAGTGGCTAGGGTGATTTCATCTAAGCCATCATCGCCACGGAAGACAAACCCTTCGACTCCACGTTCGGCAAGAACTTGAGCCATAACCAAATGCATCCGATCATTTGCAACGCCAATCGCAGCGGCTTTAGGTTTGGCTGGATTAGCGAGCGGTCCAAGAATGTTGAATACCGTTGCTGTTGCCAACTCTTTACGAGCGGCTGCGGCATAGCGCATCGCCGGATGAAATACTGGCGCAAAACAGAAGCCAATTCCCAATTGCGAAACTGTCTCTTCGACTTTTGGACCATCTAAATTAATTGCAACCCCGAGAGCCTCTAATAGATCTCCGGCTCCAGACTTGGAAGATGCTGCGCGATTTCCATGCTTTACGACTCTTGACCCAGCGGCTGCTGCAATGATTGCTGCGGTAGTTGAAATATTTATAGTGTGGGCACCGTCGCCGCCAGTGCCAACAGTATCTACCGAGCGTGCTGCGATATTTATAGGCGCGCAATACTGATACATCTGGGCAACCAATGCGCCAACTTCTTCTGGCGTCTCGCCTTTATTTTTTAGTGCCAATAAGAATTTCTTAAGGTCTTCTTTATCTGCGCGATCTTCCAATACCTCGCGCATTACTGATTGCGCTTCAACTGGTTCCAGATCTAAACCATTGTCCAACTTGGAGATGTAACCAGCCCAATCTAGTGAGCTCATAGCTAGAATACTTTCGTTTGCGAACTATGCGTTAGCGACTGTGTTAGTGCGCATCAAGTTTGCAGCAGTGTTTGCCAGTGTAAACGGGTCTATCGGATGAATAACGCTAGCTTCGGCACGAGACCATGCAGCAAGCCAAGCATCTTCCTTTCGACCGGTGATCAAAAGCACCGGTGGGCAATTAAATACTTCGTCCTTTAATTGACGAGCGATTCCCATTCCGCCTTCAGGCACCGCTTCTCCATCTAAAATAAAGAGATCGGCTCGCAGGTCACCTGAGACGCTCTTACGGTCAATGTATGAACGAAGCGCTGCGCCAGTGGCAAATTCTTCAATCTGGTGCTCTGGAAGATCTGCCGAAACTTTCTTTCCGAGGGCAGCAACGATTGATTGACGTACTGAAGAGTCATCTGAATAAACGACGATGATCGGCTTACGCGGTGAACTCATGCGGCCAAGTCTAATCAAAGGCGCAGCATTTCCCAGCCAGTTCTGGGCAGAAAATGCGTGACCCGTTTCACCAAAATCTGGGCTAATTTAACTGCCATAACCAAGGGTTGAACTAGGTAGGCGAGCCTACTTTCAGGGATACTTGCCCCCATGACCAGCTCATCAACTGCGGCCCATCACAGCATAAATCGCCCCAACATGGTGGCGGTCGGAACTATCGTCTGGCTCTCTAGCGAATTGATGTTCTTTGCAGCGCTCTTTGCAATGTATTTCACCACGCGATCAGTTCAAGGCCCTGAGATTTGGCTGGAATCGACAGAAGTTTTAAATATTCCCTTCGCAGCTTTTAACACAACAATCTTGGTGCTTTCTTCGGTGACATGTCAGTTCGGAGTCTTTGCCGCCGAACGATTCCAGGCTAAGCGAACCGGTTCATTACTGAACATAAAATCTTGGGGAATGCGCGAATGGTTCTCATTGACTTTTCTTATGGGAGCCTTCTTTATTGCGGGTCAGATTTACGAGTATGCACATCTGACTCAAGAAGGTTTGGCACTTTCTACCAATGCCTACACCTCGGTCTTCTACTTGGCCACGGGTTTCCATGGTCTGCACGTAACTGGCGGATTGATTGCATTCTTAATCGTTATGGTTCGCGTCGCCAAGGCGCGTCGCTTTACCCATAACCAAGCAACGACAGCAATTGTTGCCTCTTATTATTGGCACTTCGTTGACGTTGTTTGGATTGCTCTATTTGCGGCGATTTATCTGATTAAGTAAATGAGAATACAAAAAACGTTCATGGATATAGCGAATATCAAAATAATCGAAAGAAATGGAAGATAACTTGAAACGCCTCTCACGTTTTCGCCGACATCGCGCAGTAGCCCCACTTCTTTTGGTTCTAGCGCTGCTTTCGATTGGAACAACTTTTTCCGTAGCTGGCGCAGCAACTAGCACTCCGATCACAGCGGCCGAGAGATCTGCGCTAATTGAGGAAGGAAAACAAATCTTCCTTAAGGGTTGCTCTTCCTGCCATGGCTTAAATGCAGAAGGCGCAGCGATTGCGCCATCACTTATTGGCGTGGGCGCTGCTTCTGTTGATTTTCAGGTTGCGACAGGTCGCATGCCAATGGCTGATATGAGCCAGCAGGCAATGCGTAAGGCCCCACTTTATGACGAGCGTGAAGTAGAAGCGCTTGCCGCGTATGTCGCTTCACTTGCTCCCGGCCCAGAAATTCCAGGAGAAGAACTATTGAATTACGAACGAGATGGATCCCTTGCAGAAGGTGGTGAACTCTTCCGTACTAATTGCGCCATGTGCCATAACTTTGCTGGCCAAGGTGGTGCACTAACTCAAGGCAAGTACGCACCAACAGTTATGGGTGTTACACCTCGCCATATCTACGAAGCAATGGTTACTGGTCCACAGTCAATGCCAGTCTTCTCTGACAAAACAATTACCCCTGAAGAGAAACTTTCCATCATTAAGTGGATCAAGGCTGCAGAGGTTGAACCTCAGTTAGGTGGAGCAGCCCTCGGTCGCGTTGGCCCAGTTACAGAAGGATTGCTAGTTTGGACACTTGGACTCGGACTGCTCGTTGGTGTTGCAGTTTGGTTAGCGATGAAGGCGAGATAACTAGATTATGTCCAATGAAATTGAACCCTTAAAGGATCCCGGACTACCTGCTCACGTGCATCGTCGCGCAGACACCGATCCAAAGGCTGCACGAAAAGCCGAACGTCAAGTGGCAATACTCTTCCTTCTCTCATCCTTCGGAACAATTCTCTTAATCGGCGCTTATTTCTTTATTCCACAAGATGTGTTTATTTTCTTCCCTGTTTTAGGAAGTACAAATGCACATCAACTATTCCTCGGTCTAGGACTTGCAGCATCACTCTTCTTTATCGGAATGGGCGCAATTCACTGGGCGAAAACTTTGATGCCTGATGAAGAAGTGATAATTCAGCGCCATGAATTTCGTTCGCCTGACGAAGATCGTGCAGAGTTTGTAAAGGCTGCCAAAGATGGTGCCGAGGCGGCAGGGCTTGGACGACGTTCCCTAATCAAGCGCTCGCTCGCGCTATCACTTGGACTTGTCGGACTGTCTCCTTTGATTCTGCTCCGTGATCTTGGTCCACTTCCAGGTGATGAACAGAAAAAGACTTCGTGGCAGAAGGGCACTCGCCTAGTTACAGATCCAGGCGATCGTCCTATCCGGCCAGAGGATTTAGAAGTTGGCGCAGTTGCTCAGACTTTGCCGGCAGTCGCCCCAGGTACCCACCGCAAACTTTCCGATATCGCCAAAGATGCAGTCTTACTGATCAGACTCCGTCCTGAAGAATTTAACTTAGATGCAGAACGACTTTCTTGGACTCATGAAGGAATCATCGCCTTTTCAAAGATCTGCTCACATATGGGCTGCGCAGTCGCTTTGTATGAGCAGCAGACCAAACATTTGCTCTGCCCTTGCCACCAATCAACATTTGATGTGACTCGTGCCGCAAAGGTCATCTTTGGACCCGCAGCTCGCCCTCTGCCTCAACTCGCGATAACCGTAGATTCCGAGGGATACTTGGTCGCAGAGAATCCATTTAACGAACCTGTTGGACCTAGCTTTTGGGGGCGCTCAGCATGACCGCACGAGAACGAATCGCAGGCAGCGTAGCTAATTACGTTGATGAAAGAACTGGCGCTGCCAAATGGATGAAGAAGAATTTAACTAAAGTCTTTCCCGATCACTGGTCATTCCTACTTGGCGAAATTGCCCTCTATTCCTTTGTAATTCTCCTTCTCTCTGGAACTTTTCTAACTTTCTGGTTTGATCCTTCGCAACGCGAAGTTATCTATGAAGGCAGTTACGCACCGTTGCAAGGTATTGAAATGTCTGCGGCTTATGCATCAGCCCTAGAAATCTCATTTGAAGTTCGTGGCGGTCTCTTGATGCGCCAAATTCACCACTGGTCTGCACTTATCTTTATGGCAGCGATCGTGGTTCACTTGATGCGCGTTTATTTCACTGGCGCATTCCGCAAGCCTCGCGAATTTAACTGGATTATCGGAATCGGACTTCTTACTTTAGGAATCGTTGAAGGTTTCTTGGGTTATTCACTTCCTGATGATTTGCTATCTGGCACTGGGATTCGTATCGCGGAGGCGATCATTCAAGCAGTACCCGTTGTTGGTTCCTATCTCTCCTTCTTCGCCTTTGGTGGAGCATTTCCAGGAGAAGCATTTATCCCGCGTATCTATGTAGTGCACGTTCTATTACTGCCAGGAGCTTTCCTTGCTTTAATTACCGTCCACTTAATGTTGGTTTGGTACCAGAAGCACACCCAATATCCAGGTCCAGGACGTACTGAAAAAAATGTCGTCGGATATCCACTTCTTCCGGTCTATATGGCTAAAGCCGGCGGATTCTTCTTTATCGTCTTCGGCGTTACTGCATTCCTTGGAGCAGTAGCTTCTATCAATCCGATCTGGCTTTACGGCCCATATACGCCTGCTCAAATTTCCGCTGGATCTCAACCCGACTGGTACATGGGCTGGCTCGATGGATTAGTTCGTATGGCTCCCCCACTAGAGAGCGTCATCTTCGGATACACAATCTCGTGGAATATCTTGCTTCCCGGTTTGATCATTCCTGGAATTATCTTCACAGGAATGGCGCTCTATCCATTTATCGAAAGTTGGATTACCGGAGATAAGCGCGAACATCACCTGCTTGATCGTCCGCGCAACGCTCCTAACCGTACAGCGCTCGGCGTAATGTCACTAACTTTCATGTTGGTCGCACTAATTAACGGTGGTAACGACATCATCGCCGTAACTTTTGATCTTTCGATTAATCAAATTATGTGGTTCTCACGTATTGCGATCTTTGTTCTGCCACCAATTGCCTTTGTAATAACGAAGCGAATTTGCTTATCTCTCCAACGCGCAGACCGCGAACTGGTACTTCATGGCCGTGAAACTGGCCGCCTCGTCATGATGCCGCACGGTGAATTCGTAGAAGTACATGAGCCAATTTCCGCTGAAAAAGCGTGGCTACTTACCCAACACGAACAGTTGCCGCCACTTGAACTGGAAGAGCACGATGCCAGCGGCGTACGTCGTCCTAAGGGATTGCGAAACAAGCTCCGGGCACGCCTTAGCAAGGCTCACGCAGTAGCGGTTCCGAAGGCAAGCGCCGAAGATCTAAAGCAGATCGAGCACCACTAAGTAATTAGCCTTGAACCTAGCCTTGAACTTAGCCTTCGAGGCTTAAATATCTTCGCTGATCGCTTTCAAACGCACCAGGCTCTTGGCTATCCATTTCGGATTATGTTTCATCGCGCCCGTCATCTTTAGCCAGCGCTTGGCAAAGAACGGAATATGACGGGCATCGAAAGTTTCAATTACTCGAGTACTTCCATTTGGCAGCGCCTCTAACTGATATCCCCAGGTCCATTTCATTAAATGGCACCAAGCGATTTTCTTGCCTTCGTCAAATGCCACAACGGTATTGGTAATGCGATACGGAGCCCTGATCTTCATTGACATCCCAAATTTGGCACCAAGGTAGAGTCGATTAGGTCCAGAGATACTTTTCTGGACCGTTCCAGATCCATCAAATAGTGAATGCTTACTGGGATGAGCTAAGAATTCAAAGATGCGGCCTGATGGAGCGTTGATAACAATCTGGGCCGCCGTCATTAAATCCGATCCTGTGTTAAGTATTTCAGCCCGAACGTTTTCCATCAGCGTTAACAGATGCGCAAACTAGTGTGAGGCGTTATCAGGAAGCGGCTTCTCGTATTCGGTAACGAACCCGATGATGCTGATCACTAGGGCGCCGAGTGAGATAAGAGTTAGCCACCAACCGATTAGCAAGGAAAGTCCCAGCGACATAGAGCTAGCTGCAACTGGCAGCGGCCACCATGAGTGGGGGCTATAGAAACCTAACTCGCCTGCGCCATCTGCAATCTCTGCAGTTGGGCGATCTTCAGGAAGTATTTGGCCAATTCGCTTTTGGGTAAACCAGACATAGAAGCCAACCATCCCCGCCAAGCAGGCAGCGAGAATCATTCCGGTAATTCCAACAGCCTCGCCACCAACGTAGTAATAGACCACAGTCATAAAGACATAGAAAACACTTAACCCGCCGAATAATTGCCAATTAGTTTTCATAAATACTTAGTGGCCTTCCGTCTTCACGTGCGGGTGGTGGAGATCAAAGGCTGGGCGCTCTGATCTAATTCGCGGCATAGTTAAGAAGTTGTGGCGCGGTGGTGGACAAGATGTAGCCCACTCTAGGGAAGAGCCATAACCCCAAGGATCATCACAGTTAACCAACGGAGATTTGCGGGTAATCCATACATTTACGAAGAACGGAATCATCGAGAGGGCAAGGAGTGCTGAACCGACCGTCGAAATCATGTTCATTCCGGTAAAGCCATCAGTTGCAAGATAGTCAGCGTAGCGGCGTGGGAAACCCTTAATGCCTAACCAGTGCTGAATCAAGAAGGTTGTATGGAATCCGAAGAAGAGCGTCCAGAAATGAATCTTTCCAAGGCGTTCGTTTAGCATTCGACCGGTCATCTTCGGCCACCAGAAGTAGAAACCTGCGAACATCGCAAATACCACTGTCCCAAAAAGGACGTAGTGGAAGTGCGCTACGACAAAGTATGAAGCGGAAACCGCAAAGTCCATTGGTGGCGAAGCCAAGATAATTCCTGTGATTCCACCAAATAAGAATGTAACTAAAAAGCCCATAACCCAAAGCATCGGGGTCTCAAAGGTGACGTGGCCGCGCCACATCGTTCCGATCCAGTTAAAGAACTTAACGCCAGTCGGAACGCCAATTAAGAATGTCATAAAGGAGAAGAACGGCAAGAGAACTTGACCGCTAGCAAACATATGGTGTGCCCAGACTGCAACCGAAAGTGCTGAGATTGCAATCGTTGCAGCGATCAAACCCTTATATCCGAAGATTGGCTTGCGGCTAAATACCGGCAAGATCTCAGTTGCGATTCCGAAGAATGGCAACGCCAAAATGTAAACTTCAGGATGACCAAAGAACCAGAACAAATGCTGCCAGAGCATGGCACCGCCATTTGCTGGATCAAAAATATGTGTGCCAAATAAACGATCGGATTCAAGCGCAAGTAACGCCGCAGCTAGCGGAGGAAATGCCAGCAGAACCAAAATTGAAGTTAAAAGAACGTTCCAGGAGAAGATTGACATACGGAACATCGTCATACCAGGAGCGCGCATCGTAAATATTGTTGTAATGAAGTTAACGCCGCCAAGAATCGTTCCGAGACCTGAGACGGCAAGACCAATTACCCAAAGATCTCCACCGATTCCAGGGGAATAAGTTGTGTTAGCAAGCGGAGCGTAAGCGGTCCAACCAAATGAGGCCGCGCCACCAGGGGTTAAAAATCCGGCAACTGCAGTGACGCTTCCAAACATGAAGAGCCAGAAGGAAAGCATATTTAAACGAGGGAACGCCACATCTGCTGCGCCAATTTGCAGAGGCATAATCACATTGGCAAAACCTACGAATAGCGGAGTTGCAAACATCAGCAACATAATCGTTCCGTGCATAGTGAAGATCTGGTTGTACTGCTCGTTACTTAAAAATTGCATTCCAGGACGGGTGAGTTCAGCGCGCAAGAAGAGCGCCAAAATTCCGCCAATCAAGAACCACCCAAAAGTTGCGATTAGATACATATAGCCGATCGTCTTGTGATCAGTTGATGTAATCCACTTTACAAAGTTTTTACCTTTAGTAGATGGAGCGGGGGCTACTGGATTAATGGTTGGACGTTCTGCATATGTGGTCATGCTGTGCTCGCCTTCAGAGTCTCGATATAAGCCTTGTAGTCGGCTAGAGATACAACTTTGACGGTAAATAACATCTGAGCATGATTGCGACCGCAGAGAATGTTGCATCGTCCGGGGTAGGTTCCAATTTTATTTGCAGTGAATTCGAGGTGATTTGTTACACCAGGAAGATTCTGCATTTGAATCATAAAGGCGGGTATCCAGAAACCATGGACAACATCGTTGGAATCAATTGTGTATCGAACTCGCTGACCAACTGGCACAACCATCGTTGGAGGTTGCGCTGGCGTTCCTGTAACAACTGCTTTAGGCCCGGCTTCTGGGTAACCGAACTGCCATGACCACTGGAATCCGTTAACGGTTATTTCGTGGGTGTAATTGCTCGTCTTTTCTACTATCTCAGTCTGTTTAATAGCTGTGTAGTAGAAGAGAACGGCAACAATTATTAATGGGATGATTGTGTAGGAAATTTCAACTGGAATGTTGTATTGAGTCTGCTTAGGAAATTCGCCCTTGCTTGCCTTGGCGCGATGAAAGACCGCTGGCCAGAGAATTAATACAAGGGTGATTACTCCTACTACTGCTCCAGCAATCCACGCACCTTGCCAGAGAGATAAAGTGATGTCGTTGACGCTGGAAAGCCCTTCCTCAAAACCCAAACCAGAAACTTTTGAGCATCCACTTAGCAAGAGAGTTAGCGGAGCGGCTAGAAGAACGAGAGCGCGCTTGCGTGTAGGGGCGGACATGAGGTCAAGGATAGTCGGCTAATTCGGTCTAAGTCGCATTGGCTAGTAGCGTTCGCTAGGTGGTTCCAGTCACAGGCAACTTTCAATCCGAGACAGCACTCAATTCCCTTGCTGCCCAGGCCTTATTTGCTGCTTTGGAAAATGGCTGGGCAGATCCGAAGAAGATCGGACAAGCAGCTAGCCGCGCAGCTAATTTAAGAAATAGCGCCCTCGAATCAATCGCCGCAAAGTTGGGGTTAAAGGCAGAACAGATCGAGATCTCTGGAGAAGTTGGATTGGGCTATCTCCTTTCTCTGGGAGGTTTCTTAGCGCCGCACCGAAAGCTCTTCTACGGCGCTGGCGATAGATCTGGAGTAATTGCAGCTGCACGATCACATCATGGTGATTCACAAATTGTTCCGCTAGATCACATCGGACGATTAAATTTTTCAAAGGTTGAGATTGGAGCGAATTCAATACTCGCTTATCAATTATCCAACGGTGAGACTGGTGCAATTAACACCTTGCCGAAAAACTTGCCAGGAGATCTATTGATTGCAGTCGATGCCACCGCATCTGGCGCTCGCCTTCCATTGCCATCAAATTGGAGTAGTGCGGTCTTTGATTCAAGATCGTGGGAAGGCCCATCTGGGCTTGCGATAGTTGCGATTTCCGATGCCGCCAATTGGAAGAATCCTCTCCCCCATATTTCTGCGGTGCGCAGAACCTATGGAACATTCTCGCTGCCTTTGCTTATTGCCAGCGCCGTAGCTCTTGAAAACTTCACTCCTGATGACGATCGGATCCGCTCCTTTAACAAGAAAGTTCGCGAAGAAATCTTAAGAGCGATTCCTGATGTCGTTGTTGCAGGAGATCTCGACTCATCGACTCCACATTTAATTTCATTTGTTTTTCCTGATTGCAATGGCGAAGAAATTCTCCGCGGTTTAAGCGCACGTGGTTTAGCAGTTGATTCTGGTTCAGCTTGCACGGCGATGAATCTTCAGCCCAGCCATGTACTAGCAGCCATGGGGCTACCTACCGATGGAAATATTCGAATTACCCTGCATGCCAACACTGACAGCAAAGATTTAGATCTACTAATTAGCGCTTTGGTAGATGAGGTTCAATCTCAGCGGCAGCGCTAGCTCCATAAGCCTCTTTGAAGCGCGACAAAAATTCGACAGAGGTAAAGCGGTATTCCTGTGTTCCGGTCGTTTCAATTACGTAGGTTGCAATCATTGATCCAAGTTGAGCGCATCTTTCATGGCTTAATCCCCAAGCCAGACCTGCAACGAATCCCGACCGGAATGAATCTCCTACGCCCGTTGGGTCGGTCTTTGATTTCTCTTTGGGGCAAGTAACTTTAATTAAATCGCCATGAAGTGACTCAACTCGCGCGCCATCTGCACCTTGAGTTACCACTCGATAATTAACCTGCTCAAGAATCTCGCGATCACTCCAACCAGTCTTTTGAATAGCAAGGGCTAGTTCGTATTCATTTAAAAAAAGATAGGTTGCACCAGTTATCAACTGCTTGATTTCTTCTCCAGACATGCGCGCCATTTGTTGAGAAGGGTCGGCTGCAATGGCAACTCCAGATTGCCGAGCAACCTCAGTGTGGCGCAGCATCGCCTCTGGATCATCTGGTGAGATAACAATTAAATCTAATTTGCCGGTCTTCTCCATAATCGGTGAGAGCTCGATATTTCTGGCCTCAGACATGGCGCCCGGAAAAAAGGATGCGATCTGATTTAGTTCGGTATCAGTTGTAACCATGAAATGGGCAGTGTGTAAAGTCTTTGAAATCCAAACATGGGAAGTATCAACCCCATGTCGCCTAAGCCAAGCGTCGTAATCCGGCCAATCGATTCCAACCGCAGCAATCAATATTGGATTTAAACCAAGTGAACCCATCCCAAAAGCAATATTTGCCGCACAACCACCACGCCGAACATCAAGTCCATCTACCAGAAAAGATAGTGATACTTTTTCAAGAGAACCTGCAACTAGAGAGTCTGTGAACTTTCCGGAGAAAGTCATCAGATGATCTAATCCGACAGAACCGGCAACGCCGATCTTCATGCATTCACCAGATTTTTTGAGAAACTATTAATTGAAAGAGTCTCCGCATGCGCAAGATCCACCGGCATTTGGGTTATCAATTGTGAAACCCTGCTTTTCAATAGTGTCTACAAAATCAATGGTTGCGCCCATTAGATATGGATCGCTCATTTTATCAACCACAACTTTTACTGAACCGAATTGATGAGAGATATCACCCTCTTGATTGCGATCATCGAAATAAAGTTGGTAGCGCAGACCAGAACATCCGCCTGGCTGGACCGCAACTCTGAGGTAAAGGTCATCGCGGCCTTCCTGCGCGAGCAAAGCTGCAACCTTCGCTGCCGCAACATCGGTGAGGACGATTGGGCCAGTTGATGCTGGCGCTTCTGTAGTTGAGGAAGATGTCTCTGTAGTCATGGGTAAAGACTACCCATGACCTACCATTGATGCGACAGCAACGCTAAATATGCGCGAGAATGTGTCCATGTCCACACCTACCCGAGCAACTCCTCTAACTGATCTGTTACGTCTCGGTCAGGGTAAAGATCTGGCATCGGAGCGCGGCGTCTCTTGCACTGGGGATCTTCCAGAGGCGAGCGATCCCAACTTAATCTCTAGAGCACGAATCGCCCGTGCGGCTCTTGGCGAACGGGCGTTGGTATTAGGACATCATTATCAAAGAGATGAAGTAATTGAATTCGCAGATATAACAGGTGATTCATTTAAATTGGCGCAGGCTGCTGCTGCACAATCAAATGCTGAATACATAATCTTTTGCGGTGTTCACTTTATGGCCGAAAGCGCAGATATTCTGACCTCAAATAGCCAAAAGGTAATTCTTCCGGACCTGGCCGCCGGATGTTCAATGGCCGATATGGCAACAGCGAATCAAGTGAGACAGTGTTGGCAAGATTTAGAGCAGGTAGGTGTTGCCCAAAAAACTATTCCCGTTACCTATATGAACTCATCCGCGGCGATCAAGAGTTTTACTGGTGAACATGGCGGAACCATTTGCACTTCCTCAAACGCTAAGAAGACAATGGAGTGGGCGCTTGCTAAAGGTGAGAAAATTCTCTTCCTTCCTGATCAACATCTCGGCCGAAATACCGCCGTGCTCTCACTCGGTCTAACTCTCGAAGATTGCGTTCTTTGGAATCCATGGAAGCCGATGGGCGGACTCACCAGAGATGAAATCAAGAGAGCGAAAGTTATACTCTGGCGAGGTCATTGCTCAGTTCATGGACGCTTTACTCTCGAATCTGTGAATGAGATTAGAAAACAAATACCCGAAGTCAAAGTATTGGTTCATCCTGAATGCCAACATGATGTTGTCTCTGCAGCCGACGTAGTCGGGAGCACGGAAATGATCATCAAAACGGTCGAGCAATCTCCTGCGGGAAGTGCGTGGGCGATCGGAACAGAGCTAAACCTAGTTTCTCGCCTAGCTAAAGCACACCCGGATAAGCGAATTGTCTTTCTTGATAAGACCGTTTGTTACTGCTCGACGATGAACCGAATTGACCTGCCGCACCTAGTTTGGGCAATGGAATCACTAGTAGATGGCCACGTCGTAAATCAAATAAAGGTTGCGTCAGAAACTGCCAAATATTCGAAACTCGCCCTCGAGCAGATGCTCGCCCTATAGTTTGACCATGACGTCAACCCCTCAAAACAGCCAGAAAAAAGGTCGCCCGACACCTAAACGTAAAGAGGCGCAAGCTGCCACCAAGGTTTCTTCACTTGCTCCTGCATCAACAAAGGCAGAGAAGAAGCGAGCCAAGGAACAGGCTCGCGCTGCGCGATTAATTCAACGACAGGCATACCTGCGTGGCGATGAGAACGCGCTGCCATTACGCGATCGCGGTCCTGAAAAGAAGTTCGTAAGAAATTTCATCGACACCCGCCGTTCGATCGGCGAATACTTTCTGCCAATCATCGGCTTTGTGCTTGTGCTTTCATTGATTCCATTTAGCGCGTTTGCAGTTGCCGGCATTGTGATTATGTATAGCGTCTTACTCGTATCAATAGTTGATGGAATATTCTTATCGCGAAAGATCAAAGCAGAAGTCGCAGCCCGTTTTCCTGATAAGAGCACCAAAGGTCTGGGACTTTACGGATGGCTTCGTTCAACTCAGATGCGCCGTATGCGCGCACCTAAACCTCAGGTCAAACCCGGAGATAAGTTCTAAGAGAAATTAAGCTCTAGGAGTTGGGCTCTTAGTCTCTTTCGGATCAGTCACTGGCAGATTACCGAGCGCCTTATCGATAGCGTGCATAACATCTGCAGATAATTTAACTCCAGATGCCTTCACATTTTCTTTTACTTGTGAAGGTTTGGTCGCTCCCATGATGGCACTTGAAACATTGGAGTTTTGCAAGACCCAGGCGATAGAAAGTTGACCCATTGTTAGATCAAGATCTCTTGCAATGGGCGCCAAGTTTTGAACCGCTGCAAGAACTTCATCGCGCATCCAACGTGAAATCATATCTGCGCCCGATTTCTTATCCGTCGCGCGAGAACCCACTGGCGGCTTCTTGCCTGGGAGGTACTTTCCTGTAAGAACGCCTTGCGCCATTGGTGACCAAACAATCTGGCCGATTCCCTCGCGCTTGCTTAGCGGAACAACTTCAGTTTCGATAACGCGCCAAAGCGCAGAATACTGTGGCTGACTTGAGACAAAACGGGTGTACCCCTTGGCGTCTTGAATACGAAGCGCATCAGAGATTTGTCTAGCGTTCCACTCCGAGAAGCCAATGTAATGAACTTTTCCAGCACGGATTAAGTCATCAAAGGCGCTTAGCGATTCTTCCAGCGGTGTCTCATAGTCGAAACGATGCATTTGATAAAGATCTATGTGATCAGTATTTAACCGTTTTAACGAAGCGTTACAGGATTCGATAATATGCTTACGTGAAAGTCCACGATCATTTTTTCCTGATCCAGTAGGCCAATAAACCTTTGTAAATAACTCGTATGACTCGCGTTTAATCCCCTTTAGAGCGCGACCAAGAACTGACTCAGCTTTGGTTGCAGCATAAACATCCGCCGTATCGAATGTAGTTATTCCGAGATCAAAGGCGGTGCGCACACATTTGACCGCTGCATCGGCTTCTACCTGCGATCCATGGGTAATCCAATTTCCGTAAGAAATTTCTGATACATACATTCCTGAACTGCCGAGGCGACGATATTCCATGCGCCAAACCATACCCCCCATCGTGGCTAGTCTCCATAGCGTGGTGAATTGCTATCGAACCCAACCTGTGGTTTTCTTCGCAGGTAGGAGAAAACTAAATAGCAAAAACTTTCTTTTGGGGGGAAGTCGGTGAAACTCCGACGCTGACCCGCAACCGTAAGAGTTACCAGGCTTGCTACGCCGCGATAACTTAAGTCGGATTACCTCAATTGTAAAAGAGTTATAGACCATCACCCGCCGAGGTTTGCGGGGTGTAGTCCCAACAGAAGTGTTTCCATACTTTTATTGCGCTACCCCTGTGAGGCTCTGATTTCTAGAGAGGCTCCACAGTAAAATGATTAAAATAAAATCAAGCCGGAAATTCACCCAATTATTTTTCGTGCTTTCTTTTCTCGCCACGCAAGCTTTTCCCGTAACTTCAGCAAGCGCCGCTGATAAGGGTTGGCGCTATTGGGGTTACTACCAAGCAGCGCCGGGCGCAACAAAATGGACCGCTGCCATGACTGGACCAACAGTAGACATCGAAGATGGCTCAGTGGAAGGTTGGTCGTTTGTTTTCAGTAGCGATGACATTCCATCAACTCCACCATCTGTTAAGCCAAGTTTTGCCGCCATATGCGGAAAAACTAAGGCAGATAAAGATACGAAACGAATCGGTCTAGTAATTGATTTTGGTTCACAGGCATATGCGCCAAAAGGTGAAAAAATTAAGAAAACTATTACAACCTGCGTTCGCACTGCTAAAACTTCTCAAGGGATAGACGTTTTGGGAATGGAGATCAAAGTTCGTGCCGCAAAAAGCGGATTAATTTGCGGTCTAAACGGATATCCAGCGAAGGAATGCGGTGCCGAGATCGCAACCCCAGCATCGCTAAAGAAGAAATAAAAAAGTACCCATAAATGAAATCGCTGCACCCGCTTACTTGGTGGCTCTGGAGTATCGCTTTAATTATCACGGTCATTCGTGCCGATAGCGCTATTTATGCTGCCACAGTAATAGCGGGTGCAGCTCTTTTAGTCTGGCGCTTTGCGGGAGATTTTCCCTGGTCAAGAAGCTTCTGGTTTTCCCTTCGCCTGGGTTTATTTATCCTGGTGATTAGAGCAATCACCGGCGTCTTAATTGGAGTTCCGATACCGGGCACAAAGATTGCACAACTCCCAATTCTCCCACTTCCGAATTGGATGGCGGGCATACGAATTGGTGGGGTCATAACTCAGGAACGACTCTTTGCAGCGTTACACGAAGGTTTGATTATTACCTGCGTCATCGCACTTTTCGGAGCGGCAGTATCACTTACCAGTCCCCACAAAATGCTCAGGGTTCTGCCTGTTATGGTCTACGAATTTGGGATCGCCATCGTTATTGCGACCTCGTCTTTGCCACAAATAGTTGCCAGTTACTCGAGAATTAAGCGCGCCCGGATTCTTCGAGGAGATGAGAAACCAAAATTTAAATCAATTGCACTTCCACTACTCGAAGAGGCGTTGGCCAGATCACTCGATCTGGCAGCTGCCATGGATTCGCGAGGATATGGGGTAAGCCGAGCTCGCTCTCGTTATCGACCAATCAAGTGGAAGATTGCAGACACTGCGATCTTCTCCAGCGGCCTATTTTTATTACTCACTACATGGCTGGTTACATCATGATCAAGTTTTCTAATGTCTCGTTGGTTTATCCAACGTCAACGCAAACTATTTTAGAAGGACTCTCCTTTTCGATCGAAGAAGGCGAGATGGTGCTGGTTATTGGATCAACCGGCACAGGTAAATCTTCCCTTCTACGATTGATTAATGGGTTGGTACCGCATCACACTGGAGGAATCCTGGCAGGTGATGTCACTGTTGATGGAATTTCAACTCAGCTAGTTCGCCCTGGTGAACTTGCGCACTTGATAGGAATTGTGGGTCAGAATCCCAGCAGCGGTTTTGTTACCGATACCGTAGAAGAAGAATTAGTCTTTAGCATGGAGTCACTAAATGTTGCACCCGATGTTATGCGAAAACGCGTTGAAGAAATTCTTGATCTACTTGCGCTTGCTCCGCTCCGATATCGCGCCATCTCCACCTTAAGTGGTGGAGAACAGCAGCGATTGGCTATCGGCAGCGCGTTAGTTATGCACCCGAAGATTTTGGTTTTGGATGAACCAACCAGCGCCTTGGATCCGATCGCAGCTGAAGAAGTTCTCTCAATTATTCACCGACTGGTACATGATTTGAGCCTTACCGTCGTGATAGCTGAGCATCGTTTGGAGCGGGTAATCGGTTTTGCTGACCGCATTATTCATATCGCTGGCGATGGCCAAGCCAAGATTGATATACCTGAAAACATTTTGAAGAAATCTGATATCGCACCCCCAATAGTTCATTTATCTCGCGCTCTGGGGCTTGATCAAATTGGATTAAGTGTTCGCGATGTTCGGCGCATGACCGAGGACATCAGGCGCGACGGAATCGACATTGAGCAATTTGAATCCAAGTCGACGCCGACGGTGATCTCTGTTAGTGGACTTTCCATCTCATACGGAGCGCACCAAGCCTTGAAAAGTATTACCGCTTCTGTATTCGAAGGCGAGATTGTGGCTCTAATGGGTCGCAATGGCGCCGGAAAGAGTTCACTTCTGCAATCCATAGTCGGGGTTAAGACAGCTGATCGTGGCGAAATTTCTATCTTTGGACACCAACCCATCAGTTTAAAGGGGGCGGTTCGACGTGCAACGGTCGGTTATATTCCGCAAGAACCAAGCGATCTCTTATATGCGCAAAGCGTTTCTCAAGAGTGTTCACAAGCTGATAAAGATAATGGAATTGATTCTGGATCTACCTTTGCGCTACTTCAGACTCTCGTTCCTTCGATAGCCGGGAAAACGCATCCAAGAGATCTATCAGAAGGTCAACGTTTGGCGCTCGCGCTCTCAGTCATTCTCTCCGCAAAACCTAAATCTCTAATTCTCGACGAACCAACGCGTGGTTTGGATTATCAATCCAAATCTTTGTTAATTAAGATTCTCAAAGAATTTGTGGTCTATCCTGGCAAATGCGTAGTGATTGCAACTCATGATGTTGAACTTGTGGCTGAATTAGCTGATCGGGTTATCTTTCTTTCAGAAGGTGAAATTGTCGCCGACGGACCAACCATTGATATTTTGCTGGCATCTCCCGCCTTCGCGCCACAAGTCGCCAAGGTAATGGCGCCACGTCGATGGTTGACAGTTAACGATGTAATGCGCGCCTTAGATCAACCAGATCAGGTTGGCGGTTTAAATTGAATTACTTGACTAACGATATTTATCGTTTTAGCCTCAAATCTAAAGCCGCTCTCATCTTGGTTTCTGTAATGGTCTTTGCCGGTTTTACCTGGCCTTTTTATGTTCCGACGGAGAATTCGGCAGACTTCGCGCAATATTTCTTTTGGGCCGCTGTGCCGGCAGCGATCTTTCTGTTGGTTGCGCAGTTAAGTGATTCAGGACTCGATGCAAAGTCTGTTGCGCTGCTAGGCACACTTGCCGCATTGCTTGCCGCTCTTAGGCCACTTGGTGCAGGAGCAGTGGGTCTTGAGCCAATGTGGTTTCTATTAATACTCGCAGCGCGCGTCTTTGGCGCGGCATTCGGATTCTTACTGGGAGTACTCGGAATGCTTGCCTCCGCATTGTTAACCGGTGGCCTCGGTCCCTGGCTTGCATATCAGCTCTTTGCTGCTGGACTAATTGGTTTATTTGCTGGATCTTTTCCAAAGAGAGTAAGGGGTCGCGCAGAGATCGCACTTCTGGTTCTGATCGCAGTTGCTTCATCTTTAATGTTTGGTTTACTGATGGATCTACAGTTCTGGCCTTGGGCATTGGGTGGTGATACCCAACTTTCTTATCAGGCAGGTGCTCCACTTTCAGATAATCTCAATAGGTTTATTACCTTTCACTTCCTATCATCGATGGCGTGGGATGTTCCGAGAGCAGTCTTAACTTCGACCTTAATAATTATTACCGCCCCAGCAGTTCTATCCGCCCTACGTCGAACGAGTTCAAAAGCATCTTTTCTTACGCCAGTGCAATTTAGCGAACGTTTGAAGTAACCAAAGGTAGTTTTGCGATAACCGCAACACTATCTCTTCCACGAATATCAACCGTTACTTCATCGCCAACTTGAAACTCAGGGCTTACCAAAGCTAGGGCTATGCCTTTCTTTAACGATGGAGAGAAAGTTCCGCTCGTAACCTCGCCTACAACTACTCCTTCTGAGTTTTTTATCTGCATACCAGCGCGTGGAATACCGCGATCCTGACTAATTAGTGCGCGAATTTTTGTGTGCGTTCCAGATTCTCTCTGATCTCTAAGAAAACTTGATCCGCTAAAAATTGGCTTATTCCAACCAATAGCCCAAGAAGCTGCTGCTTGAACTGGCGAAATCTGCAAAGTTAACTCATGGCCATGAAGTGGGTAACCCATCTCGGTGCGCAAGGTATCTCGCGCACCTAAGCCGCAGATCAATCCAGAGTGCGGTTGTATAGCGTCAACAAGTGAATCCCAAACTGGTACTGCATCGCCCCAGCTTGGAAGAATCTCGTAACCATGCTCTCCGGTGTAACCGGTGCGACAAAGAATTGCGCGGCGACCAGAAATTTCTACATGCTCAAATGCCATGTAATCCAAGGCCGGATTTAATCCGAGAGATTCGATAACTTCTCTTGATTTTGGTCCCTGAACCGCAATGACTGCGAATTTTTCATGGAGATTTGTAATGGTTATGCCGGTTGGAGCATCTTTTGCCAAAGCAGCAACAACATCGGATGTATTTGCAGCGTTTGGAATCAAAAATAGATCCTTTGAGCTATTGCGATAGACAATCAGATCATCGATAACGCCTCCGGCAGCGTTGCAATGTAGGGTGTACTGGGCTCGCCCATCAGAGATGCGATTTAAATCATTTGTGAATACAGAATTGAGAAATTCAAGCGCTCCATCACCTATCACGCTGACCTTGCCCAAATGCGAGACATCGAAGATCCCCACCCTTTCGCGTACTGCGGTGTGTTCGGCAATCACGCCAGAGCCCGGGTACTCGATTGGCATCAACCAGCCACCAAAATCGGCCATCTTTGCATCAAGCGCGAGATGTTTTTCGGCAAGTGGTGAATTTTTCATGTGAACAACTTACACTTACCCGAGCATCAGCACTACAGATATCTCTCCCAAAACACTCCATTTCAAAGATGGCAATAGATTCTTAAGGAGCCTTAAATGACAACTATCAACCTCTCGGATGGCATCATCAAAGATGAGATCTTGGTAGTTGGGCTATCCCATAAAAAAGGTAAATCATCTCTCGCGATTGAGAGTGGCGCTATTGCACTTGATACAAAGAAGATTTTGGCAACTCTCTCCGACATGGGAGCAACCGGCAAAATCGATGAAGTAATTAAGATTCCAGGTACTACTACTCGCCTCTTGGTATTCACCGGGTTAGGCGAACACAAAACAATATTCGATGACGAAACGCTACGAAGAGCAGCAGGGGCAGCAGCTAGAGCTCTATCAGGAAATACCAGCGCCACCTTCTCGCTTCCTACTCGGAAGGCAACGTCTGTTGGAGCCGTAGCAGAAGGTGCCTTACTCGGCTCTTATGTTTTTAATAAATTTAGAGTTGATTCTCTTAGTGATCGTCGGCCAGGCCTAAAGTCAGCCACGGTACATTCTTCGCTAGCGCAAGATCTTAAAGCTAAGGCGGCAGTTAAACGTGCTGTAGTCATAGGTGAATACACAGCACTCGTTAGAGATCTGATCAATACTCCCCCAAGCCACTTAACTCCAGATTCATTCTGCAAAACTTTTACTGAACTGGTTAAGAAAGTAGGAGGAGCTGGAGCGGGTTTGAAGGTGTCAGTAATGACTGATTCACAGTTGAAATCAAAAGGTTACGGTGGAATTACCGCAGTGGGGCAAGGATCGGCCAATCCGCCGCGTTTACTACAAATTACTTATCGCCCAATAAAGGCAAAGGCGCGCAAGAATTTCGCTTACGTAGGAAAAGGAATTACTTTTGATACCGGAGGCCTGGCGCTAAAACCAGCCGCTGGCATGGAGGCGATGAAATCAGATATGTCGGGGGCTGCGGCAGTTTGCGCCGCAACTATTGCTATTGCCCTTCTAAAAATTCCTGTGGCGATCGACTGTTATGCCCCGCTGGCAGAAAATATGGTCAGTGACAACGCAACACGTCCAAGTGACATCATCACGATGTATGGCGGAAAGACTATTGAAGTTTTAAACCCAGATGCTGAAGGTCGACTAGTTCTTGGAGATGCTTTGGTGAAAGCGCAAGAAAATAAGGATCTTGATGGCATCGTAGATGTTGCAACTCTAACCGGCGCTCAGGTCGTTGCTCTCGGAACGCGGACAAGTGCAATCATGACTAACAACCAAGAGTTCAGCGATAATTTCTTTGCAATAACAAAGGAAGTTGGCGAAGCATTCTGGCCTATGCCGCTTCCAGTAGAGCTGCGCGCTTCTCTTGACTCACCAGTTGCCGATATGGCGAATATAGGAGAACGAATGGGCGGCATGATGGTTGCGGGACTCTTTCTTAAGGAATTTATCTCTCCTGAGTTACCTTGGTTACATCTAGATATTGCAGGCCCTGCCTATAACGAAGGTGAGCCATATGGCTACACGCCAGTTGGTGGCACAGGTGTTGCGCTCCGCTCCTTGGTCGCGTTGGCAGAATCTGCCGCCATTTCGTAATCAGCGCCCAAAACTGGCAAGATAGGAACCAGTCAAGCCGCTTCGTGGCGCTCGGTGGTGAAGGAGTCAGAACACGTGTCCAACTTTGATCTCGTAGTTTTAGGTGGCGGCAGCGGCGGTTACGCAGCAGCGCTACGCGGCGCACAACTTGGACTCTCAGTCGCGCTAATCGAGGCAGACAAACTTGGTGGCACATGTCTTCACAGAGGATGTATCCCTACAAAGGCGCTTTTACATGCGGGTGAAATTGCTGATGGAGCACGCGAGGCGAGCCAGTTTGGTGTGAATGCAACTTTTAACTCAATAGATATGACTGGCGTAAACTCCTATAAGGATGGCGTTATAACCAAATTACACAAGGGGCTGCAAGGTCTGGTTAAGTCTCGCAATATCACCTTCATTGAAGGCCACGGCAAGCTCGTCGCTAAAGACGCTATTGAAGTAAACGGTGTTCGTTATACAGGTAAAAATATTTTGCTCGCTACAGGTTCATATGCGCGCACCCTTCCAGGGCTTGATATAGATGGCAAGCGTGTAATTACTTCTGATCAAGCGATGAAGATGGAGTACGTGCCAAAGAGCGTGATCGTTCTAGGTGGTGGAGTCATAGGTTGTGAATTTGCATCTGTTTGGAAATCCTTTGGTGCAGAAGTAACAATTATTGAAGGTTTGCCGCACCTAGTTGCACTTGAAGATGAATCATCTAGTAAGCAGTTGGAGCGGGCATACCGCAAGCGCGGTATCAACTTCGAGCTCGGCGTTCGCTTTAAGTCGCACGCGGTAAACGCAGATGGCGTGACCATCACCCTAGAAGATGGCAAAACTTTCTCCGCTGAAGTTCTTCTGGTTGCCGTTGGTCGTGGCCCAGTTTCAGCAAATCTCGGTTATGAAGAACAAGGGATCGCCATGGATAGGGGCTATGTTCTGGTGGATGAAAAGTGCCGCACCAACGTCCCTGGAATTTGGGCAGTTGGCGATCTAATCCCAACCCTTCAACTTGCTCACGTTGGCTTTGGCGAAGGAATATTAGTTGCCGAAGAAATAGCCGGATTAAATCCCCGCCCGATTAACTATGACGGAGTTCCCCGAGTTACTTATTCCGAACCAGAAGTTGCATCAGTCGGGTTAACAACCGCTCAGGCTAAGGAGCGCGGTTATGACGTAGTTGAACTAAATTACGACTTGGCCGGAAACGGTAAGGCACAGATTCTTCGCACAGCGGGTTCAATAAAACTAGTCTCGCAAAAAGGTGGACCAGTTCTAGGAATCCATATGGTCGGTTCACGCGTCGGTGAACTTCTCGCCGAAGCACAATTAATCTTTAACTGGGAAGCATCAGCAGACGATGTTGCTCCACTGATCCACGCCCACCCAACGCTTTCCGAAGCAATGGGTGAAGCGCACATGGCACTTGCCGGCAAACCACTTCACGCACACGGATAGAGAATAGGAAAACGCAATGACTTTCTCAGTAACTATGCCAGCACTTGGCGAAAGTGTCAGCGAAGGTACAGTCACACGTTGGCTTAAATCCGAGGGCGATCATGTCGCAATGGATGAACCACTCCTTGAAGTATCAACCGACAAAGTCGACACTGAAATTCCCTCACCTGTTGCCGGCATTCTTCAAAAAATAATTGTTGCAATTGATCAGACTGTTCCAGTTGGAGCAGAACTTGCCATCATCGCCGATGGTGCAGCGCCTGCTTCAACTCCTGCACCTGCAGCACCAGTTGCTGCCGCACCAGTTACTCCTCCTCCATCTGCACCCGCTGCACCTGCAACTTCTGCCGGAACAATTATTACGATGCCAGCACTGGGCGAAAGCGTTAGCGAAGGAACCGTTACTCGTTGGCTAAAAGGTGTTGGAGATTCAATCGCAGTTGATGAAGCGCTGCTCGAAGTTTCAACTGACAAAGTTGATACTGAAATTCCTTCACCTGTAGCTGGAACAATTATTTCAATCGAAGTTCCTGTTGATTCAACTGTTCCCGTTGGTGCGCGACTCGCCGTTATTGGTGGCGCAGGTGCTTCTGCACCTGCCGCACCTGTTGCAACTCCCCCTGCCGCACCAGTTGCTGCACCCCCAGTTGTCGCCGCTCCCGTAGCCGCACCAGTTGTTTCAGATCCTGCACCAGTTGCTCCACCTGCGCCTACTCCTGTTGTTGCAAGTGCACCTGTCTCACAACCGGCAGATGCTTACGTAACTCCGATCGTTCGCAAGTTGGCTAACGATCTCGGAGTTAATTTAGCAAGCGTTAAGGGCACCGGTATTGGTGGACGAATTCGTAAGGAAGATGTTGAAGCCGCTGCACCTAAGAGCGCAGCTCCAGTATCAACGCCAGCTGCTGCGCCAGCACAGCGCCCTGCTGCCGCTCCTGTAGTTGCAACATCTCCACTTCGCGGAACATCCGTAACCATGTCACGTCTTCGTAAAGTAATCGCAGCGCGTATGGTCGAATCGCTTCAAGTAAGTGCGCAGTTGACCACTGTAATCGAAGTAGATGTTACGAAGATCGCTCGTCTGCGTGATCGTTCGAAGGCGACATTTGAAGCCCGTGAAGGCGTAATACTCTCATTCCTTCCATTCTTCGCTGTTGCAGTTTGTGAAGCGCTAAAGCAGCACCCAGTACTTAACTCATCAGTTGAAGGCGACCAGATCATTTATCACGGTGCAGAACATCTTGGTATCGCAGTTGATACTGAACGCGGATTGCTAGTTCCAGTTATACATAACGCGGGCGACCTAAATATGGGTGGTATCGCTCGTAAGATTTCTGATCTTGCAGCTCGCACTCGTGATAACAAAGTCACCCCTGACGAACTTGGCGGCGGAACATTTACGCTTACAAATACCGGAAGCCGCGGTGCACTCTTTGATACTCCAATCATCAATCAGCCACAGGTTGCAATCCTTGGACTCGGCGCAGTTGTTAAGCGTCCAATGGTTGTAAAGGGCGAAGATGGTGGAGAAACTATTGCCATTCGATCTATGGTCTACCTTGGGCTTTCATATGATCACCGCGTAGTCGACGGTGCTGATGCCGCTCGCTTCTTAGTCACTCTCAAAGAGCGACTTGAAGGTGGCGCCTTCGAATCTGATTTGGGTCTCTAACCTTCATGTCTGTCCCGCAACGCATTGCTATTTCAGGTGCATCTGGTCTTATAGGTAGCGCACTTGTTGGTCATTTAAAGTCCGAGGGACATACCGTGCAACGGTTAGTCCGTCGAGCAACGGTTGCGCCAGATGAAATTCAGTGGGATCCCAAGACTGGCTTCGTAGATTTAGAAGCCCTTAGAGGTGTAGATGCAGTAATTCATCTTGCAGGAGTCGGCGTTGGCGATAAGCGATGGAGTAAACGCTTCAAAGCTGAAATATTAAATTCACGTCTACTTGGTACCACCGCTATTGCCAAAGCAGTCGCTGAAGTTAAGCCTCAGGTATTTATTTCAGCAAGTGCTATCGGTTGGTATGGGGATTCTGGAAATCGTGCAGTCGTTGAAAGTGATTCCGTCGGAAACGATTTTCTCGCAGCAGTGTGCCGAGAGTGGGAAAGCGCAGCAGATTTAGCGGGTGAAGTACGTACCGTAAAACTCCGTACCGGACTAGTCCTAGATCCAACTGGTGGCGCCCTTGGACGTATGTTGCCTCTCTTTAGATTTGGACTCGGTGGAAAACTGGGTTCTGGTAAACAATGGTGGTCATGGATAACGCTTCACGATGTTGTCCGTGCAATCGTTTTCGCTTTAGAGCATCCAGTATCAGGGCCGATCAACCTCACAACTCCAAACCCAGTGACTAACCAAGAGTTCACGGCAGCATTGGCAAGAGCCATGAACCGCCCCGCGCTATTTCCGGCACCTGCGATCGCTCTAAAGATTGCACTGGGTGGTTTCTCTAGCGAAATTCTCGGATCCAAGAAGGTTATGCCAAATGCACTTAGCGATGCCGGATTTATTTGGGATTACCCACACATCACCAACGCGCTAACTGCGTTGGTCGATCAATAACCGTTCGGCCACTTTTCTGCCTGAAAGTAGAGCACCATTCTGTGACGGAGATTCTAAGTAATCCCCCGCGCAATAAATATTCTTTTCAATCTTGAACGCTTGGTGCTTTTTATATCCTGGCCCAAATAAAGGCAGAGCTGAGTTAATCTCATATTTAGCCAAGAATCTCCACTCCTCCGTTGAAACTCCCCACATCTGAGTTAGGTGGCGGCGAACTTCAGATTCGGATGAATGTTTGATTGTTGTCGAAGAGATCAAGTGCTGGCCAATCGGAGCATAAGTGCGCGCGAGGTTCGAGATAACTATCGAGTTAACAACTGGTCCGCGCGATTGACTATCAACAATTAACTCGGCGTTATCGGTTGGGGATAGTGGGGTTGAGTGGTACCAAGTTGTCGAACCGGTTAGTCGTCCAATCTCTTGCGCCCCAAGAAGTTGTCCAGTAGTCGTCAGATCTGTGGCCAGAATGACCGCAGCCGCACGAACTCGTCCCGCACTGGTTACTACGCCTTCGCCATTTATCTCTTCGACCTGGGTGTTCAAACGTAAATCTTTGATCTGATCAGCCATACGCAAAGCAAACTCCCCAACGCCCTTTGAAGGGATTCCTGACTTTCCATTTATAAATGAAGCAATGATCTCTCGGCCGATAACTGCGCTCACTTGAGATGGGTCAGCAAGGAATACTCCTTGGAGAAAGGGTTTAAGGACTTTTTGGTAGAGATCAGATGTTCCAGCGCGGAGCAGATGATCTTCAACGCTCTCATTCTGGCGCGGCATCGTCGCCAAATACTTTAGAAAATTTACTTTCGCCAAAGCGCTGCCAGTTTTGCTTGAAAATATTGAGAAAGGCGCAGAGCGCGGATCCCCCAGCCTAGTTATTCCATCAGTGCCTGCTACTCCAACAGTGCGCGGTGCAACCTCGAAAGATAAGCCCTTGAGATAGTTGCCCATTTTTATCTCAGAGTAATTTGCGTTGATGAGTTGGAATCCGCGATCCAAAGTGAAGCCATCGATCAGATCACTTGCAACTCGACCACCTGCTCGATCAGCGGCTTCAATCACGACTACATCGGCGCCACTTTTCTGCAAAGTGATAGCAGCGCTCATTCCCGCCAAGCCCGCACCAATAACTAAAATCATTGTTCTGGGTAGCTACTTATTCTGAAGTTTTGATGGCCACCAAATCTTTGGTCCAATCTCATGCACTAGTGCAGGAACCAAGATTGAGCGAACGATAATCGTGTCTAGAAGGACACCGAAGGCAACAGCAAAGCCAAGCTGCGCCAAAGGAACGAGTGGAAGCAATCCAAGAACTGCGAATGTGGCCGCCAAGACGATACCTGCGGAGGTGATCACGGCACCAGTAACGGTCACTCCCTTGATAACTCCAGCCCGAGTGCCAATCTTTTCGCTTTCTTCTCGAACACGAGTCATCAAGAAGATGTTGTAGTCAATACCAAGTGCAACTAAGAAGATAAAGGCGAACAATGGGAATGAGTTATCGCCTCCTGCGAAGCCGAAGACGTGGTTAAAGACGAGAGCACATACGCCTAAGGTTGCGAAGTAACTGAGTACAACCGTGCCGAGTAGTACAACCGCACTCAAGATACTGCGGAGCAAGACTCCAAGAATCAGGGTAATTACCAGCAAAATAATTGGAATAATTGTTCGGTTATCTCGATTATTAGCAGTTCGCACATCGAAGTAGACCGCGCTTGTGCCACCCACTAGTGAAGTCGAATCTGCTGCCTTAGCGAGTTCACGAATCTTAGGAATATCATTTCCGGCCTCCACGCTATCGGGCGCCTTATCTAAGGTGACGTTCAAGATGGCTCGACCATTAACTACCTTTACCTCCGGCGTCGGACCTCCTTCAACTGGAACTCCTGCGAGCATCGGAACTA
>JACCEB011633731.1_pt1 | contig 29838 bp, 34 predicted proteins | sample 7454761 | NCBI WGS metagenome assembly JACCEB01 (sample SAMN15323454, study PRJNA562643) | freshwater metagenome | isolation source: river surface water | place: USA:Blue River Watershed | collected 2017-08-18
AGGCTTAATAGGCCCCGCCATTTTCCAAGGGATATAAGAAGACCTTCAACGGCTGTTAAAACGCAGGCTGCGGCTAAACCAGAGATTAATACGGTTGTCATAGCCAAAAACTACTGCCTGAAAACAACCCTGTCAAGATAGAAGACTCGACCGGTTGCAGGAGAATCTGGAGTACAGGTAACTTTTAGTACTGCATATGTAGCCCCATAAATTTCTGACTTTTGAGCGTATGTCCCTAGATATGCCCACCTATCAGATCTAATATTTCTAGATGATACGGTTTTTGTTACTACTGGGATATTAAAGTCATCATAAAACTTTACTTCTAGAGTGTATGTTCCGTATGCGTCTTCGTTTTCTGGTTTAAATGCTACTGAAGCATAATATCCAGCATTAGTAGCTAAATACGTGTTTTCTGTGTAGATACCGAAAGTAGCTGCATCAGAGGTAGACGTTACTTTTCCAAAAGCTGCTCCGTGGGTTGTGTACTCATCAAATAGTGTTCCACGAGTAACGCTTCTAGATACCAATGCATTTTGTCCTAACCACCCAGTGGTAGTTAATTCAAACGATGGGGCATCTAATACGGAGAGCTCAAGTTCTTTATACTGTTCTGTAGGGAAGCCAGATCTAATTTCCCAACTAGAACCATTAGGCATAACTAAAGGTAGGTTTTCAACAAGTCGAGCAAGTTTGTTTGCATAGTTTCTCCAGCGATAACTGCGGCCTTTTGCATTTTGATCGTCTTCCCAAACACAGTCAAAAGAGTCTATGTATTCTTGAGTAAGAGGGTTTGATATTGCTGGAGCTCCTGAACCGTCAAAATAAGAAGAGGGTTCTGTAGCATCTTCTAACTGAACAGCGTCTATATATAACTCATCACCTGCAACCGCATCATCTACATATATTGATACTTTTGCAAGAGGATAACCAGCATCTAATGAGTAGTCTGGAGCCAAGGCATTTATATGAATTCTCTGAGCTGTAGATGTAAGTGATGTACCGGCAGAATCAACGTAATAAGACGCAGTTGTATAGTACTGTCCGTCTTCATCCTGATAGACAGTATTTTGCTGTTCTTGATCTAACTGTGAAGAAAATTCTATTCTTACTTTTACCGTTTTAGTGGTGTTGGATGAGACATATGCGCTAAAAGTGTAATTCTCATTTGGATCAACAGGCATCCACTCTGAAGAAACACCTATGCGACCATCTGAGCTTGCAACTAACTTTGCTATTTTTGATCCAAATATTTTAGCCGCAGTTGGGGTAGTTGCTGTAGATAGGGTTCCATTTAGGGGAGTCCAACCATCAGCATTAGTTTCAAAAGATGGATTAGTAATTAGGTTGGTGTTGTCACCATTTACATAAACTATTACTTTTCTAGCATCTTCATAGGTAGACGTACCATCTGCTATAGCAAATTGAAACATGTCAAACATATACTCAACTTGATTGCTTGTATTTGTGCAGGTTATTGTAAGTCCTACATACTTTGCATTAGTTGGAGATAGTTGTCCATTAGTTCCAGAATCAGATTTTGAGGAGAATTGTTGCCAAGAAGCCGTTCCCGTTACTGAAGTGCCATCATCTGTAGTAGAGATTAATACTCCATTTTGATCGTACCAAGAGATTTTTATCTTAACAGACCCTGTTTTTGTTCCGTCTTTAACTCTTATCCACCCACTAAATATGTATCTAGTTGATGGGCTTACGGGTATTCCGTAAGTAACTTTGTCACTTGAATTTGGAAGACTAAGTACTGGGGATGTGTTGTGGCCATGCACCCAAGAGAAGCCCACAGCTCTAGGCCCAAATAAGCCAAAATTATAATTAACTGTTGGTGCAGGGGCTGTTACATTCACCCCAATAGTTGATAGAGAATTTGCATAGTGTACATGCTGTAAAGTACCTGCTGAGCTAACCCAACGTCCAACAGACTCTTCAAAAGAAGAGTCGTTATAATCTAATAAAAGATTTTTTCCAACACCAACTTTAGTTGCCCAGTGGGTAAGGGCTGTTGCAAAACGAATAATACTTACGTCAGTTCCCTTTAAAGAGTTTACTTCATTTCCTACACGATAAAGACTTCTATGATAAACGTCTCCTAATACAGGCTCATACTTGAATCCTAAATCATCTATTTTAGACTTTAAAAATTGTATTGGAGTGTCTGTATAGGCGGATGATCTTTCTAAAAGATCAATTTTTTGTCTTAATGAGTCGTAAAAAAATATATATGCTCTTAGTACTCTAGCTAAATCAGAGTCTTCTGGTTCTCCTTCAGCATCTCCAGCTACGTTAAGCCAAGCTCCAGGAATCCATTTTTGTACTTTTTCTAAAGACCCCGTATCACCAACAGTTATAGTGTCTGAGTACCCACAGTTAATCCATTTTTGTCCATTAAAAATCCAAAATGAATAAACTAACTGTTCTCCCTCAATTAACTCATCATCAATAGCAGAGAGGCGATATTCAGAGATAGTTCCCTGATCTACTACGGCTGCGTCATATGGGGTATCAGGATTTCCAACAGTGTTTTTTACTAGTTTCCAATGAGTTGGTGCTGGATCCGCCGGATCTGTTAATACAGATCCCCATATCAAAGAAACTGCGTTATACGTATAGCTCCAGGCAAATAAACCTACGTTATAGTAGGCTCTATTGTTTTCTATTTGGCCATATCTAAGGCCAGGTGTACCGTATGTTGCAAACGAATAGCGTGCCATTTACTTATAGACCCGCCAACATAAATGGACTAAAAGAAGCGTTATCTGTTGCGGTATTTAGAGCAGAAGTTGCTGTTGTATTGAGAGTGTTGTACTCAGTGCTTCCTACATATAAAACGTTAGCTGTTCCCACTTTTGGTAGACCAGATCCGTTTAAAGCAAATCCAAGAGTATTTGAAGAGTTATAGGCTTCAAATAAGTTAGATGTAGTTGTAGCGCTTGAATTTTTTAGTGTCAAAGCAACTGCATTTGAGACAGTCATGCTGTCTCCAGCCTTCTTTACATAAGGGCTAATAGCAATACCGTTTACAAGTCCCGCCTCAATATTTGAAAGCCTATCGTCTAAGGAGTTCCAAGCAGCAGTTGCTGTAAATGTGCCGGCATAATTTGACGTTAATAGGCCGTTTGTTGCATCAGTGGTACCGTTTAGAGTTAGCTCTATAGCACGCACCTCATCTTGAAGGGCGTTTATGTGATCAGCAAGGATTGTGTCTTGAAGGTCTACTTTAGGAGTAAACTGTCTGATCGTCGTGGGAAATGATGCTGGCATTTTTTATCCTTACGCTATTCCACCGGTAACGGTGAAGATTAAGTTTTCTGGTATTAGGTATGGTATTTGGCCAGATGATAAAGTAATTGAAGCCGAAGAGGCTCCGTTATCCGTATTAAGCTTAGTTAAGTCTACAGAAATAACACCTTCTATACCTGCAATTGTAGCAATTACAGATGACTTTGGTATGTATCTCCCAAACTCATTCTTGTCATAATAGAACAGTCCGCCTGGATTTAAAAGAGCCTTTGATATCGCTAACTTTACGGCGGATTGCTTATATTGGTTTTCTATAGTTATAGCTACGGTTAAGTAGATAGGGACGTATGTTGGGCTTTGAATTGAAAGGGTAGTTCCTACAGGAATTTTGTCTGCCATGTAGGAAGATATGGCTGTAGCTGATGTATTCCATGCCGTAGTTGGGCTTCCACCATAAATTCCAGGAGTAGCGCTTCCGTCATCTGGAGATTGGAAGTACAAAGTTACAGAGCTATATACGTCAGCTTTTGCTTTTACTTTGCTAACTCCGGAAACTTGTAAAGCTAGATATTCGTAATCAGCTAATGTAACTGCTCGTTTTCTTGCAATTACTGCGGCTTTAATTCCCTTACGAAGCTGTTCTAACGAGTCTGCATCTGCACCACCAAGAGCTGCTTCTGCGTTAGTTGCTGTTACATAAGACACCGCTTCTGGATTTCCGTTTCCTGGAATAAATGTAACTTCTTTTATAGCTGCTGCTATAACGTTTCCAGATATTCCTAGGCTTGTTTTATACAGTGCCGATATTAGTTGGTTTACAGGAGGTATTGCTCCATTTACTCCATCACCGAAGACAACAGTCGTAGATCCATCAGAGTCTATTTGAGTAGTAAATACTAAGGAGTCTGGACCGTAGTCAGATAGGCTATCTACGTATTTCCAAGCTCCAAACGAAACTCCCTGACCTACATACACAACAAGTGAGTTATCTACAACTCCAGGCTCGTATACAAAAAATTGCTGGTCTGCTAATCCGGTAGATGTACCTAAATTAACAGGAAGAGGCTTATTAGTTGCTGGATTAATTAAGTCTGGTCTATCAGTATTTACTGTTTTACCTTCTTTTGCAGCAACTGTTATAGATTGATCAGGCTGTAGAGCTACTACTGCCTGCGTTGTTTCAAAATAAACTTCAGTGTATGGTCCATAGGTAAGGGGAGCCATTACCTGAGTTCCAATAGGTAAAGATATATTTTCTGTGCTTATATTAGTAAAAGTAACGTTTACTTGAGCAGGAGTTGGTCCCGATGGTTTATAGCCATATAATTCAGCAAATCTAAGTAGGGTATCTCTTTTTACAGCTGTTTGAACAGAAGTTTCATTTGCTACTCGGTCAATGTAATACGACATTATGTCGCCCATGTATGCAAATGCCTCTAGCAAGACTGATCCTAAATCAGAAGGATCATCTACAACCCAGTCATAACCGGTTCTAATATTAACTAGGTTTATGAGGTCTTCTTTTAAAGACTCAAAATCTCTAGAGGTATAGTCAATTTGGCTCATAGTTATCCCGCTCTATTAATCTGTCCGTCTGTTCCAAAAATAGCTGAGTTTATAGTTAAAGTAGTAGTTGTAGCATTTGGTAGATCTATCGTTACAACTACGGTTGCATACCCATCTTCTCCTATATCAGTAACATCCACTTTAGATACTGTTACCTGAGGTATCCATCTTTTTACCGCTGTTAATATTGCTGAATTAACGGCAGAAAAAAAGTTTCCTTCATTTTCAAATAAAGCATAGCCTATGTCTGTACCGTACTCAGGAAGCATTGGTCGTTGCCCCACATTAGTAGACAATAAAGTTAAAAGTCTATCTAGATAGATTTTAGATGTATTAACAGTGCTTATATTCTTCCCAAAAGGATCTAGAGTAAAGGGGTATCTAATAGATATCACTGTTGAACTCCTATCCATACGGGGTATTCCGGGTCGCCCGCAATAAACATAACCCAAACCATTTGCCCCACAACAGGGAAGCTTCTATGAAAGGTATGTTCTGGAACCTTTACCGAGGTATCGGAGGTTGTAGTTCCAGGGGCACTTAATCCACTAGCTGTAGTATAAAGACTGTTTTCTTTGGTGTCTGTCGCAGATACAGGGGCATTATCTACATAGATACTTTTTCCCTTTACCTTGGTTTTCTTTCTAGTGCTTACGTGTTGATGGTTTAACTGTTGATTTCCTGGGGATTTAGGAACTATTGTTAATGCTGGAACAGTTTCAGTGTCTCCCCGAGAGTCTGTTACAGAAACGGGGGTAGTAGTAAGCATCGCGGCTATTTGAGAGGCGGTATGTGGAGCATGGTCTGGATGATAAGAAGAGTCAGTTATTGGTAGGCAGGCTCTTGCCCAAGCAGTAGTTTCTTGCCCCGTTGTTTGAAACACCTTTACCTGTATTCTATTTCTTTTTAGGGGATCATTAACTGAGGTTACTTTAGCCTCATAAATTCCATAAAATCTATGGCGACCTTGGGGGTCTAAACCATAAGATAAAACCTTTTCAACATAATCTAATGGATTAAGAGTCATATTGTTTTCCTAGAGCTATTGGCTGACCATGACATTGTCCTCTTTACTGAGGAAAAATCGGGAACATCTGTTTGGTATAAATCGGGTGATGTAGCGTCCGGCGTTAAGGCTGTAGCTTTTGGCTTTACTACCGGAGAGGTTTTATCGGGAGTTGTTAAGGCGGAATCATTAACTGATAGAGAGTAATCAATTAATCTAGAGTCAGCGGTTTTAATAGACTGACCGGCCAAATCGCCAATTACATCTCTATACTGTTGCTTTTTGTAGGCATTAACGTCTGTTTCCCCCAGCACGTCTGTGCCAAGCTCAACTTCAAGCATATACCTAGCCATTTCTGATCCAAAAATATGTTTAACACTTAGAACAGTCCAGTATCCGGACATTCCATTAGGTAATCCATCTAAGTATATAGGTTCATAGGGCTTTACCCTGGCATCCCCAACAAGTGTGGCCTTAGCACGATAGGCATATCTTCTGGCATCAGAAATATCTGAAGCAATTAGCTTTGAGTCTGTAAGGCTATCTGCAACCTCAAACGGATTGTAGGATTTCCATTTAGCTTTAGCTTTAGCATTACTATACCGTTTAGATGTCATTTAAGTAATCCTCATCCGGCACAGTTACAACGCCTAGCTCTGGTTTTGTATAGTCTTTTAGAGAATGGGTAGCAGAGATAACTTCACCCGTGCTGCTACTTATTCCAGTAATTACTCTTTCAACTCTGGTTCCTAGCTCAACTGCTTCATCAGAGACTACTGGCTCAAAAAATAAACAACTTCCTGTAGTTCTTTGTTTTAAGTTTTGTCCATCTTGATACTTAAAGTACGGAGCTCCATCTTTTTTAGATGCATATATTTTAGACTTGCTTAAAAAGAATACTGTAGTATTTTCTACCTTTAAGGCAAAACCTGTCTGTCTAGCTAGTCTTTGAAGTAGCTGCCAGTCTGATTGTCCAGACTGAACTACGTTGTCTCTTAGACGTGGGTGTCTTTGAGTAACCGTAGCTAACCCATGTCTAGCGCATACTTTTGAAACTACTTGATCAGCAGTTACGTTTTTAAAAATCTGTTGTTTACTATTTTTTAGTACGTATGACGCAGAAACACAGATCATTCGGGTTATGTGTGTCTTTATGTCTGAAACAGGTTTAATTTTATAAATATACCCAACAAAAGTAGACTTATCTACACCGGTGCTGTATGTAAACTTTACGGGGTCGCCAGATACAAAATTTGTACTTTCTAAAAACGGTTTTCCTTTAAAGGTCAATACAAGCACATCATGAGACTCAACGACTTGATATAGCTCAGCCCCCATCAACACCATTTCATGCTTAGGAGTAGCAGGAAAAGATACTGCGTATTTTGCCCATCGAGCTCTTGACTCAAAAGTAAAGTTTTCGGTAAATGTACCTAGAAGTGGTGGGTTACTCCGCGGCATATGGCACCCTAATTTCTTGTCCTGGAATTATAGAGAAGGGGTCGGTAATATCGGGATTTATTTCAAGTATCTTCCACCAGTACTCTGGAATACTTTGATAGGTATATCCCAAATTACCTAAAGAATCTCCATACTTCCAGGTATAGGCAGTATATTGAGTATTTACTTCTTCAGGAAAGGTTCTATATACGTTTATATCGTAGGATTTTGTTTTCTCATTGTAAACCTGAGAAAGTTCTCCATCATAATATCTAGAAGTTCTTACTATCTTAGGCATTATTGGGTATCTCCTGTTGTTGGGTTTTGTACTCCATCCTTAACAGCTTCAGCAATCTTTTGACTGTATTGGGCAAGAACTTTAGGATCTGTTTCTCCAGTAATTGGGTAACGAATAAAGGATATGTCTATTACTGAAAACATAGGAACCATATTTTCAGTGAAAATTAGATGCTCTACGCCAACCGTTGCTATAGACCCCTTATATCTTAAATTGTCGTGAAATCTAATCCAAACGGGAGTTCCGGTAATATAACCAAAGTCTGATGTAATAGCAGGTTTTCCAGCCACAGTATATGTAAGCAACCCATCAACACTTGGTCTTGGACTGCCATTGACTACTCTATATAGGTATTCAAGATCGTATTCAGTACCCCTATTTAAAATACCAGCTACTGATTCTGCTGTTAATGTTCTAGGATAATTTTTGCTATATGGCTGGGGGTTTGTATATAAAGCACTAAGTTCGGTCATATCTGCAATTCTATTTAAATACAACTTAAAGCTAACTGTAGTGTTTCCCCCAATATAGTTAGCAGGATCTTTTGAGCTAAGCATCCAGTCTACTGACATGTCCGCACCAGTACTATATGAGATATTTGTTGGGTTATAAGTAAACCTAAATCCCCAAGGTTTTTTATCATCGTTATACTGATTTAAACTTATAGCAGTATCTTTATCTTGAAAGATCATGCCTAATCTTCCAGTTGCAGCCGAGTCTTCTAGCAATCTTTGCGTACGAAGTTGATCTGAAGCTGCTTTACTTCCAAATTGAACTCCTTTTTTTGTTTTATCAGAGTCATTTAAAGCAAAAGTTAGCTTTTTAATTACAGAAATATCTCTAGTGTGGTAGTGACTAGGTGGATTTAAACGATCTACTTCAGGATATTGCTGTATAGAGACTGGTGGAGTTTCTGGCCCATCTCCATCTTCTGTAATCTGTTGGCATTGATAGGCTTCTAATAAGGCCTTTCTACCTATATCAGAGGCAGGTGTTTTTCCATAGGTTTCTACTTTTTCAAAACCCAATAGCTGTTTAGAAATTTGAGTTCCATTAATATCTCTTTTTATTAAATATACGTCATACCCTGTAAAATTATTTCCAGAATATTTCATTTGGTATTGAACTATAACCCATTCTTTTTTACAAGCGTTATACTGTGTATACCCTTGACCATTTTCAGTCTCATCAGCTTTTACTTCTGTTGGTTTATTTGGATCTTTTTGAGCTTCAGTAAAGTTAATTACAGGTATTTTTTTACCCGTTTGTATAGGGACTCTATAGTAGTTTGGGCTTGTGTTTAACACGCTATTAGGAAGGGTTTGCACCTTAAATTTAGGGTTAACAGTAGTTGTTTTTACTTTTGCTTTAACAATGATTTCAAACCTATTATCATTATAGGTCTTCCAACCATCTACGCTAAATTTTGAGCTTTTTTCATCTACCCAAGTTTTAAACTCTCCATTAGCGCTACCGTCAATGTTTACCCCATCATTATCTGTTTGAGGTGTAGTTCCCGGAGGATTAGCTTTAAAAACCTGAACTACATACTTTATAGGGTGCTTCCAATTAACTGCTTTAGAGTCAGTAGTTATTTCAACCCAATCAGTATCATTACCAGTAACATCAGTACCAGCTGGATTTAAAGTTTCTACTATCTTTTCATAGACTTTAACTGTAAAAAATAACGGGGTAGGGGCTGCCATTAGTTTCCACCTATTCCTTTAATCTCTAGTTCACTTTCAAGTTTGCTCTTAAATGTTCTAAGAAGTTTTTGCGCCTCAGCATCGCTGCTATTTTGTAATACAACGTGCATTTGTACATTAATATTTGCAGTTGTATGGCGCATACCGCCCGTAATAACACCTGTAGATCCAGTTTCAGTTCTAAGAGGAGTTTGACCCATATTTAAGCCTACGCCAGGGTCAGCACCACCAATACCTGCTTTTTCAGCAACTCTATCGGCATCATCTAGGAATTTAGTAAAAGCACCGTTTGTGTAGGCAGCCCAACCCTTCCAGTTTCTGCCGTGCTTACTTTTAACCCAAGCAGCATTTATATTAAATTGGGGGTCACGTAATTTAGAGGCGTCTCTTAGTGGATCTGAACTGCCTTTACCATCATGGTTTTGCCAGTTTTTAAGGGAACGAATTTGGAAAATACCATAGCTTGGTCCCCACTTCTTATTTGTAAGGTGCTCATCTCCTATAGCAGATGGTCGTCCACCAGATTCAGCAAGCGCTACAGCAAAGGCTGTTTTAAGAGCTTTTCCTCTAAATCCTTGATCATAAAGCGCTCGCATTAAAGCTTGACGACTTCCACCATAAATACCTTGCTCACCCATATAACCAATATCGTGGCTTGTATTTATCATGCTTCCAAATTTTTTATCTCTAGTATTAATGTACTTAGATAATTCAGAGTGGGATGTGGGAGAAAAATTTAATCCAGCAATTATAGAAGATACGCTAGAGCTGCTATAGTCTTCTAAAGACCTGCCTGTTATATCCCCTCGTCTGCTATTAAAGTTAAAAGCACTTCCAGAATTATCTGAGTATGCAAAATTAGTTCCAAATAGTCTGTTTGAAGTTTTCTTTATAAAGTTTAAGCCAGAAGTAAATTTATTCTTAAAAAATCCTAGTACTGCTCCAAGCTTTCCACCTATTGGTTTTCCAAATAGCTTAACCGGATTAACTCGACCCTGAGCTCCTACGCCACCATTTGCTCTTACCTCAAAGTGGAGGTGTGGTCCAGTAGAAGTTCCAGCTCCTTGAGCTCCTCTTTTACCGCCAGATAACGCAATAGTCTGTCCGGCCATTACAGTATCGCCACGATTAACTAAAATCTTACTTAGATGTCCATAAAGCGTTGATTTACTGCCATGTTTAATAATTACATAATTTCCATATTGTCTGTGTAATCCGGTTTCTGTTACTACACCATATCCTGCTGCCATAATTGGGGTTCCTACCGGAACGCCATAGTCAACACCCGTGTGATTACTAGATATTTGAGGATTCTTAGAGTTATCTCTAGGACCAAAACCTGAGGTTATTTTTGTTCCTTTAGGTACAGGAGATTGCAAAGGAACGGATTTAGCTAGTCCCGCATCTCCTCCACCCATTCCACTTGAACAGTTGTGTGCCCCAATATTTCCGTGAGCACAATCTCCACCACCAGATCCATAAGGGCTCATTAAAGATCCTGCAGCTCCTACAGCAGTTCCTGCTACCGCTCCTGGAAGCCCTCCAGCAACAAGACCGGTTAGTGCTCCTTGACCAGTATCAAATGCAAAGTTTCCTATACCCCTAAGCCATCCTGGGCCCATTTGCATTTTTCCTTGAAGCCAATCTAAGCCTTGGTATACACCCATAGCAAGGCCTGCTCTTCCAGCAGCCTTTAAAAACTTACCGCCTTTAATAAAGTTTTTAGCTCTACCCATCAAGCTAGCTCCAGCAGCTCCACCGGCTACTCCCATAGCTCCAGTTGTTGCAGCAGACATTCCTAATCTTCCAGCTACTGCAGATAAACCTTTGCCCCCCATCATTTTAGAGAGCATGTGGTATTGAAGCAGTGCTGATCCCATACCTAGAGCATTACCGCCTAAACCAGCAAGAGTACTTCCGGTATTTCCTGCTCCTGGAAGAGTTTGCATAAAACCCTTTAGTCCCATAAAAGCTTGGGTTAATCCATCAGTTGCTTCGGCAAGATTACTAAAGCCATTATTAACTGCTGTTGTTACATCAAGAGCTGAGTTATATCCCCCAACTAAACCTTTTTCTGTAGCTTGAAGCTTACGAGCTTCGCTGGTGTTATAAGCATAGTTTCTTCTTATAGGGCTCTCTTTACCTACCCCAAGAATATCAAGTGCATTATTTGCACCTTTAAGATCTTTTTTAGTTAGTGGAGAATCTTTTTTGGCTCTAGCAATAACACCCATCTGCAAAATAGACATAAGGTTTTGATCGCCACCAGCGATCATTGATATGGTCTGATATCCCTTTGATCCAGGATTTAATACCATTGCAGCTTGTTCAGGGGTTATCTTTCTTCCACCATACAAGAATCTATAAGTTTCATTGATAAGCTGATTAGGTGGTTTTAAATTTCCTTTAGCATCACGAGCTTGAACGCCTATACGCAAAAAGCGCATAGCATTAATTCCCGCAATTCCTGCGGCCATTTGTTCGTTAGTTCCGCCAGTTAGGGCACTAAGGCCGCCAACTTGTCCCATTACATTTCTAGAGCTTACGCTATTAGCGGTGTAGCCTCCACCGTAGAGCATATTCATCTGAGCCATAGTTGCACCCATTGCGCTTGTAGCGCCGCCACCTATAGCTTTGTTTGCTCTTAAAATTACTTGTCTTGAATTTAATCCGCTTATACCTGCTACGGTATCCGCGCTCATTCTTTGGGTAACAGCAGACATAGTGTCTGGTGCCATACCCATAAAAGTTTTTACTGCACCACCCGCAACCATTGCAGATACCGCAGCAATTCTTGGCATAGTGCCAAGACCAATATTTCCAGATCCTGCCTGCTGCTTAACGCCCATAGCGTCAAGCATGTTCTTTTTAATTATTTCCGTTTCTTTACGGAAATCCTTAATTAGCTTAAGATCTTTTTGTAAGTTCTTTTCTAGTTGAACGAAGAATTTATCCATGCCTCCAGTAGACGAACTGATCTTAGGATCTTCGTCACTTGGAGGAAATAGGTTATTAGTTGCCATCGTTATTTTCTAGCTCTGAGTGCTGCTTTTTGCAGCCAATTCATTCTTTCTCTTACGCTTAAGCTTTTTAGTTCCGTCAGGGACCATCCCGGAAAGAACTGCGACAGGAGATCTATGGTGTCTATTAGGACCTCATAGTCTATTTCATTCCTGAAATAGATCCGCTAAGGTTAGCGGAAGCGGTACCTCCTGGCCGCAATTTGGGCAGGACTTCTTTACTTCACTTAGTTGTGGACCAGGGTTGCGTTCTGAGATTTCCTTAAGAATGTCTCGTCTATCTTTAATGCTAAGCTTTAATACATCATTTGGATTTATTAATGGCTTCTCATTAATGCTAACAATGCAGTTCTTTAGTACGATGGAGTCCATTTCAGCTGCAGTTTTGTTAGATGCTGAGACCAGAGCCTTTTGGGTATATCCGGTTGGAAGTTTAACTCTTACCATACCCGCTTTACAAGACACTGTAAATTCTTTTTCTTCTATATTAAGTTTTTTAATTTCTACGTCTTCAGATAGATTAATTTCTATCTTTTGAGGCTCTACACATGTTTTGCATATGTTTCCCTCAAGATTTACTTCATCACCAAAAGTCGCCTTGCGAATTGCTAGCAGGAGTAGTTCTCGATCTCCTGCCAGCAATGCGTCAAGTAGTTCTTTATCGGTAGGTTTGTCACCAAGTTTAACTACAGCTCGTTCCAGAATCATCATAAGAGCTTTTGCTGGATCGTTTAGCTTTGCTATGGCTTCCTCATCGGCTCCGTTTAGCTCTCTAATTTCTGCAGTTGTAATTAGGCCTTCAAATGGAACATCTAGTCCCACAGCCAACTCAACCGAAGTGTTAGATGGTGCCTTGATATCTGCCTTTAGTGGGGCAGACGCTTTTTCTTGCTGGGCTAAAGCCATTGCATCGGCAGCTAATTGATTGGCTAATCCAGGATTAGCCTCTGCTGATACTGTCGTTTCTGTAGTCATTTAGTTTACCTATTCTTTTATATTATGCGTTTAGTAGATCTGGTGCGTCTTCTGCAGCCTTGTAACCTGTAGCAAATGAAACGTCAAATCCTTCGTGGATAAGGCTTATATCCTCAACCATTAGGGAGCTTCCACCTGCATCAAGGTTGCTATAAGTAATGCCAGTTATCCAGGCATTATATACCCGGAAACGCATTGCTGTATGCTGCTGACTTGCAAGGGATACTGTAGCTGTTGAATCTGAACCAGCAGTTCCCTTTGGGTTTGGATGACTTAGTACTGAGATGTCAACTGTGCATCGGAATTGTGATCCGAGACCTTGAACTCCTCTAGCTCCAGTCAAAACAGAGAACAGCCTCTTCATCCAAAGTGAGTGCTCTTCTTGACCCAAAGCAATACCCTTTGAAAGAGTAAGTGGTGTGAATGAGCTCTGACCAGGAATCTGATGCATGTTTGTGTTGTAGCCGCCTTCGCGGTATGCAATAGATTCGGTAGCAATGCTTAGGCCAGAAACAGAAACAAATCCCATGCTTCCAAAGTTCTTTCCTATAGAGGCATTATTACCATCATTAAGTGTGAATTTAACTAAGAACTTAAAATTACGAAACGGATCAGTTTCTAAAGTACTTAGCTCAAATAGATTAGCCATTGGTATTTATCTCCTTACGCGGTAGCGTTTCCAGTAATTTGACCAAGTTTGATCACAATAAATTCGGCTGGGTACTGTAGAGCAACACCAACCTCAATATTAACTCGGCCAGCTTGTATATCAGCAAATGTGGTAGTAGTAGGGTCTACTTTTACATAGAACGCTTGCTGAGGGGTAGCGCCACGTAAACCACCCTGTTGCCAATATCCACGTAAGAATGTAGATAGCGCAACAGATATTCTGTTCCACAAGATTGCATCGTTGTTCTCAAATACCGCAAAAGCGCTTCGATCTTCAAGCTCTTTCTTGATATAGATAAGAGAACGACGAATATTGATGTATCGATCATTAGTCGTATTGTTCATTGTACGACCACCCATCACTACAATTCCAGCTCCAGGAACTTGACGAATTGCGTTAATTGGTTCTGTACCAACGTTTAGAGCATCTAGCTCATCATTGGTAAGTTGCTTTTGAGTATTGACTGCCAAAGCAAGGCGAGTAGTAAAGCCTGCTGGAGTCTTAAATACTCCTCGAGAAGCATCTGTTGCAAGATACTGACCGACCATAATTGCTCCAGGAGCCTGATTGCGAAGAGCAGCTCGTGAAGCTTTGAGTGAGTCTGGAATCTGAACCCATGGGTAGTACATTGCAGCTACACCACCGTCTGAATCTCCAGCATACTTTGCCTTAAGATCAGATGCGTATGTTTTTGCCTCTGCAACAGTTAATCCACCAGGTAGGTCTACAACTGCAAATGCATCGCCGCGATTTTGAGCGTATGCTACGGCTGCTGCGCTTACGTCTAGAGAGAAGATTCTTTCTGCTCCAGTTCCTGAAGTTGTATAGATATACGCTGCTGCTGGGATGTTAATTACTAATGGACTAGTAATTGGATCAAAAGAACTCAATCCATTTGTATAGTCAATAAGTGATGGTTGAGAACCATTAGCTCCACCAGCTAAAGCAACAAGTCCAGCAATGTCTGGCATATTATCTGGAGCAATTGATGGTGAAAGTTCATTTGCCGCTGATAGGAATGCTGAGTCTGAGTTAATTGCAGAAACAACATAGCGAGGGTCTGTGGAGTCCATGCTTAGGTCTGTAAAGCTTTCCAAAATATTAGAGGTAGGAACCCCTGCAATTGTTGGTGTGCCATAGACAGTTAGGTTAAAACGGTTGTCTGTGCCTGCAGAGGTTACAGATACGGCTAGCGTATTTGCCCATGCTCCGGCACTTTTTGCAGTAAGAGTTAATGTATCTTCTTCTGCTTGAGATCTATCTGTAAGAGTTACGGTTGCTGCAGCAGCGCCGCTTCCTGTGATTCTCTTTACGTATAGTTGACGGCCGCCATTAGCAAAGAAGTTATAGGCAGCCCAAGTTGTTGGGTAGGCATCATCCAAAGAACCAAAGGTCTTAGTAAATTCAGACCATGAATTTACTAGTACCGGTACAGCTGTTGGGCCCTTTTGTAGTGCGCCTACAAACGCTCCAATAGCAGTGCCGCCTTCTGCAAGCTCAATAGCTTGAGGAAGCTCTACTTCTTGAATAAACACGCCTGGTCTACTGTATGTAGCCATTCGATATTCTCCTTAATCGTTAGTTTACTTGTGGGACCGTATAGTTATAGATTTATAGTCGTAAATGGGGTGTTTTGATAAGTGAACGATATATTTGGGTTTTGGGTTACTTTGTACTGCAGCTCTGTAATAGTGTACGGAAGTAGTTCCGAACTTATTCTTACAGTATAGATGTTGTTGAATAGACGTTTTCCGTCTGGATCAGTAGCATCTCTTTTGGTAAAGCTAAGTAGGTCAAGACGACGAACTGTATTGTCCTCTTCAACTACTACGCCTCCAAATCTAAGTGGTAGCCGGTCAGTCTTAAATAGCTCGGCCATTATTTGTCTATCATGCCTTGGTTGACGAGACCAAGTAGCAACTTGATAATCTAAGTTAACTGGTATTGGAAAATAGGTTCTATGCTCAACATTAGGGTCATACCCTTCTGGAGTATATCTAAGTGTAACATCGCCTCTATGCTCTCTTTCTTGAGCAATAGATACGCCAATAAGATCTATAGTTATATATGGATAGGACTGGTGTCTAATTTGTACGTCCGGTTGTCCAAACCATACGCCTACAGGCCTTTCCGGATTTCCACTATCGGAAACTGTAATTCCAGATACTTGGCGCTTTAGTGCCTTATCTTCATTAATAATAAATGGCATTAGATCCAACCAGCCTTTCTCATAGAGTGGCTAGCATGATCGCTTAAGTGGGTTGAGTCGATGCCTGATAAGAAGTTTCTAACAACGGGGGATGGCGGAGTATCCTGAGTTCCGTACTCAAGACGCTCTATACGATCGGCATGCTTTTTAGGATAGGTAACAGAGTACCCACCAATTTCAGGAAGAACTTTAAGGTGTCTACCTGCATGGGTAGGCCAACCTGAATCGTAAGCACTTCTACGAAGTTTGGCTGTTAGTTTTTTTGCTGCTTTCTGCTGACCCTGTGCGACTGTTTTTACTAAAAAGTGTTCTACCGACGCCATGTAGAAGAGACAGCCCGTCCCAAAAGATATCCAGCGACAATTCCTTTGAGGGCTTTCTTCTTTCCTTTGTCAGGTGTGAAGTCAATTAATCCAGCGACAAATTGTTCTTTGTCTACCGTGGATTCTTCACGGGCTAGCCTTTTGGCTAATAGAATCATAGTAAAACTCCTCCAATAGAGGTTGCAGGGTAAAGCAGCAGGGTTCCGGGTTTCCCCGGCGTCAGTCCAAGGATAAATGAAAAAGCCCCCATAAAGGGGGCTAAATCATTACTTCTTTTTCTTCTTTTCTCTCTTTTCTTCGGCTTTTTCGCCCTTCTTGCCCTCTTTCTTTTCGTGGGCTTTTTCCTTCTTGTTTATGCCTTTAATAATTTTCTTATCAATCTTGACATCCTCTTGAAGGGTTTTTGGCTTTTTCTTTTTGCCGTGAGCTTTATCTTTTTTTTCAAACTCTTCTTTTTGTTCCTTATCCAACTTGCGGGTTAGATAAGAATCCATCTTCTCATCAGAAGACTTGGTGTACTTGCCCTTCATTTTAGGCTTTTTCATTAGAGTTATCTTTCTGGCAGGTGCAGCCACCACAGCCGCAGGTTACTTCTTCTTTCGAGCTGATTTGCAGGTCGCGCATGAGCACTTACACCCTTTCGCTGGCTTACCGGACTTGCATCCACATCCACATTTTGCACACATTATTTTTTCTTCTTTCTGGCAGCTGCCATATTGTCGACTAGATTAGGGTAAGGACGTCCTGCTGCCTTGGCTTTAGCCTTGGCAGAAGCTTTTTGTTTTTTAGATAGCTTACTAGATTTACCTGGACTGGGGTCTTTTTTGTCCCAAACCGGCTTTTCCTTTTTTGCCACTCTTCTTCACCTTCCTCGGTAGTTTTTTACCTTTAGGGGTATGTTCTTCCCACTCCTCAGCCATCTTAGGATCATTAGCGTACATCCATTTACGTTGGGCTTGGGATTTAAACGGCACAGTTACCAATCATACTGCTCTTTAGGACCAAACGGCGTATATGAGGCATATTGCTGGAACTGTGGGTCATTCACTAGTTCTTCAGGGTTTACCTGAACACAGTCAATAGTAAAGAGGGTGTAATCATCAGTAATAATACCCTTAGGAAAGAGCTGCTTTATTTGAAAGACTTGGTTTCTAAACACAATGCGGTCTCTAAGATAAGCATCTGGGTTTGTAGGTAAGCTTTTTAGTTCGGGTATAACTAGGGCCTCAGATCCAGTACGTCTAGTTCCCTCAATAATATCCATATTTAGGGTTATTCTTAAAATATCTGTATTGTAAAGACCTCGATCATTTTGAGGCGATGCTCCCTGATATAGGGCTGCGTTAATTGTAGGTATGTGATGTGGCCCATGCCAACGTCGTCCCCCACTTTCATGGCCAACATCATAAATAGGATCTATTGCGCTATTTTCCTCATCATATAGCCACCACTCAATCTCATAGCCTACGGTCCTAACAACTTCACGTGTAGTTCCAGAAATGATAGATGAACGCTCATGGTTAATATCAAAACGCCCTATCCTTCTTTCACCACGCATTTAAACTATTCCTTATCTATAAAAGTGTTAGTTTCAGGATCATATGTAGACCCTACTTTTACCGGATTACCGGTTTCAAACCCCTCAGTAACATCAATAATTTTTGGCTCACTTAAGAAAATTGCAGCAAGACGAGAATCGGTATGTAGAATATCTACAACCTCGTTATCTATTACAAATGCAATTTTAATTGGCGGTATATTAGCCTGATTTTCTGCCATTAGATTTCCTCCTTATAGATTTTGTCCGATATAGCTGGCCACTTGTGTAGAGGACAAGAGGCATTAGGAAGCTTAGTTTTTAGCTTCATTATGCATCCGCATTCCTTACATTGGGTAGTGGCTTTTATAAACTTTTCGCATCCACGACAGATGTCAAGGCGCTTTTCTGCTATCTCATTCTCAACACGTCCTATGTTCTTATTAAAAAGATCCCATGGGCGTGCAGGTCTTGAGGATTGTTCGCTCATTTGTGCTCCTATATGGTGGCTAAGAAGTTATCAGCTGTAGAGCCTTGACTTCCAGATGATGGGGACTTTAGTATACCAACTGAGGTGCCTTTAGTTGGGTTTGAGGCATTATGGGTTAAGGTAGGGCCAAGTTGGCTTCCACCTAAGTTTGAAGCAGAATACGCATATGCTGATATTGCATTACCTCCAGTTTGAACATAGACCGATCCAACGGTAGTATAACCAGAGGTGTTATCAGAAATGGTGCTTGCCGCTGCACTTACTACAGATCCAGATACTGAGCTTAGAATTACTAGCTCTGATCTATAGTTTGTAATGTTATTTGTCACTGTTCTACTTGAAGTGTAGCAAGATCTAGTAGTTACTGTAGTAGTACTGTTATACGCATAGTAAAACGTAGTAATAGGCTGAGAGACGTAAGACATACAGTAGTTATACTGAGTATATGATGGGGATCCTTCCAAAGAGGTGTAGCAATAATAGTTAGTGTAGGTAAATGGAACTTCACCCGTACCTTTACACCAGTTTGAAACATATGTTGCTGATCCCGCATAGGTATAGCCCGCAGACTCAGTAACACGACAACAAACAAATCCACCTGTACCGCAAGGTCCCATTCCGGAACAGTTAGAGCAGCTTACTTGAGAAACTGTTCCTCCTAAACCAAAACAAGATCCACCGTCATTAGTGGTGTAATAGGTTCCTCCAGAGGAATAGTTATAACAACCAAAAGGCCCTCCGTTAAATGATCCATATACTTGACCTGATCCGCATTGATAGCTTCCATTATCAGTTGGCAAACCACAGCCTGGAGCAGTTAAGGCAGTCATATAGTCCGAGCCGTAGCATGCACTTCCACCGCAATAGCTTGAGTTTACTGTTTCTGTAAACGGCCCTGAAGAACACCCATTATTTGGACATGTAGAGCTTGAACTAAAAACATCTGTTTTTCCACCCGTACAAGTTTGACTTCCGGGAACAGTTTGAGAAGAGCAAGAGCAGTTTCCTGAAGGACACCCCGTTGTATTATTACTACATCCTCCAGAACAAGTTGATCCCCCACCGCTGGTTCCAGTAAATGGTCCAGAACATCTATTCGGATAATCGCTGCAACTAGAATTAGAACAGGTTACATATCCACTACACTGAGTGGATGTACCTGTAGAGATTCCTGAACAGCAATTACTTGCAGGACTGCACCCAGATCCTTGACATTCGGCATAGCCTTGATCACATATTTGACTTTGAGATTGAGTAATGTATGTTGTATATCTTGGAACTGCAGCCCACCAAGAGCCTGCAGCACTTACCCAAAATGCCGGCCCTACGCCACCAGATACATCTGCTTGTACTTTTACATCAGTGTTTCCTAAATTTGCAGATACTACGGGGTAAGAACTAGCTGAGTCATCACTTTGTGCTTGATTGGATCCGTTAATACGCCAGTTACCAGATGTTGCATTCCAAGCTTGTCCACTATCTGCTGTTCCTAAACCAACAGAAGTAGACGCTCTATTAAATGCGTCTTGAATTTTAGATGCAAACCATTGTTTCCATTGACCGCCTACTTTAACAAAGCCAGATGTAACGGTACGCCAAGTACCCCCAACCTTTATATATAAACCGGTTGCGGATCTCCAAACGCCGTTATTTTTAATAGAACCTGGCATTTATTTATCCTAAACGTACTGAAGCCAGACGTCTCCATCAGAGCCTTGACCAGATGTAGGAGCGTTAGTTGATACGGTCATATTTCTAACTGCAGTCAAGCCGGTATTAGATGAGGTCATCGCTCCATTAGTTCTAGATACAGCACCAATAGACTCTGCAGTAATACCTAATGCAGCAATATTTACTTGGGGACTTCCAAAAGCTTCCCAAGAGTTAGTGTTTCCATTCCATCTTTTAATTGCCATTAGTTGACTCCATAGATAGTAGCGGTTCCACCAGAAAATGTTCCTGTAGAGGTTGCTAAATTAATAACAGTAAGAGCAGTAGTTTGACTGTATCCACCCGCAGAATTAACAGAGGTTAAAGCATTTAAAGAGTTGATATAAACTCCCTCAATTCTTGAGAACTTAGGTGTTAATGCTTGACTTTCTTGAATAGTTATAACTATTAAGTTACTTCCACCAGCTTTTACTGCAGATATAGTGTGTAGAGCTGAACCGCCCAAATAGTTTGATCCAGTAGAGTCAGAGTTTAATCTAACTAAGATATCGGCATTAGTTGTCAGCTGAACATTCTTTAATACCAGGCAAACATCTTTATAGGAGTTTGGCACGGTTAGAGAGACTGCGTTATTGGATAGAGTTGTTTCTGATATGGTGTTTTTACCAGCATTATTCTGAAGATCAGAATCAATCCATATATCTCCCGGAGCTGGCAAAGTAGGCGTAGTGCCTCCTATAAAAACCCTTGCTCCAGTAGTGGCATCTGTAAATTGAATTGGGCCTTGTGGCTGCCCATTATTGGTTATAGCCATTAGAGCCCCTAGTTAATCTCAGAACCAAATGCCTGGAAAGTAACGTTTGCTGAAGATACCTGAGCTACGGTTATGACGTCTGTACTTGCTAGGGTTACTCCTAGGGTATAGCTAGTAGTTGTAGCTGCTGGAATAGAAGTATCATAAACAAGGTATTGGTTAGTAGCTAGAGTAGCTCCAGCCTTTCTTACGGCAATTCTATATGTGGCTGCTGAGGTTCCTCGATTACACACTGTAATGCTAGAGACAACAGCAGAAAATCCAGAAGGCACTGCATATAGGGTTTCTCCAGCATTGGAGGCTGCAGCGGATAGCTGACCTAGTACTTTATATATTGTCGGCAAGAGGGTGCTCCTTAGAGTAGAAAGCCAAATTTGCTAATAGGCGTTGATCGCTCGGGTTTAATTCTACTGCTTTAGTTCCGTATTGGACGGCTTTATCAAATAAACCTAGTCGATAGGCTGCAATGGCCGCATAATCCCAGGGGTCTGATCCCCAAGCAAACTCTTCGCAAAGGTACTCAAGAGGCTTTTCTGTAATTTCTAAAGCCTTCTCCGCAGCATCTAGGCAATCAAACCAGCGATTATTTTCATAGTACAGCTTAGCTAATTCTACGTATGGCTCTCGTCTATCTGGGGCCTCTTCAACGGCTTTCTTAAACCAGGTTTCTTTTTCAACAAAGTTTTCTATCATTTTTGCTATATACCTCATAGATGCGGCTCGTTCGGGTTTCCATACTGCTTTTGGTAGTGAAAGATGGCGTTTAAATTCTGCTATAGCTTCATCAGTTCTTCCATAAAAATAGAGCTCTCTAGCATGGTAAAAAGCATTGCGATCATCATATGGGTCTTCTTTTACTGACTGAGCTAATAGTGGGAAGTACTGAGATCTTGGCTTTGTATTATCCGGATAGTGCTGAATTTCAAGACCTATCCAGGTTTGTACCTCATCTATACGATCAGTAGTTAGTACTTCATGAACTGGGTGCTTCCAACGATATCCATGTCTAGCGTGGATTTTATCTCCACCATATTGAAGGCCAGGACTTCCATCCGGATTCCAGCTCCAAGTATATTTATATCTAGGACGAGTTGTATCTTTTGAAATTAAATCAAGATGCTTTCTCCAGCCAGGCACGAGTACTTCATCCATATCTAAAGCTATACAGAAGTCGATGTCGTCAGGTAAAGCAGCTAGTGAGGCATTTCTTGCATCATCAAATCTCCATGGTTTAACAGAGATTTTTATTACATTGATTCCAAGGTCTGTAGCAATCCTTGCAGTATTGTCAGTAGAGCCAGTATCAGCAATTAGTAGATAATCTGCTTCTTTTGCTGACTCATACCACCTCTGTACAAAGTGTTCTTCATTTAGCGCAATTGTGTAGACCGCTATTTTCATCGGCCCTCCTATACCAGTTATTCTTCAGGAAATACTAGGTCGTAGCCTATTACGTTTCCTTGCTCGTCTTTTACTTCAAATTTTTCTGCTCCAGTAGCTGGATCAGTTCCTAAGCTAGTTCTTGTCATGATAGTCGTCCCCAAGGTCCTACGGTAGTTGATGCAAAGGAAGTTACCGAAGTAGGTAAATCAGTTTGAAGAGCCACTGCCCCGGTTATTCTAGGAGATAGTGTACTAATAGCAGCTGGATTAGCTCCAAATGCAGTGTATACGTTTCCTGGAGTGGTAGCAACTACTATGACTGCAATTGCGTATCTAACGCCCGCCTGTAGCGTATAGGTTGCTGGGTAGCCGCCAGATGTACTAAAGACTCTGTTATATAGAGTATTAGTAGAGCTAAAAATAGTTGAGTCCACTGCTGTTTGAGCCACTAACGTAGCTGTATCATTTACAACAGTGTAGAGGCCAAATCTAACCAGAGATGCTCCAGTAGCCTGAGTTGTACCAGAAACTATACTTATAGAGTTAATAGTTTTTGTCCACTGTGGAGTAAACATTGTGAAGTAAACAGTTCCACTAGACATAGTTCCAACTGAGTTTCCATATCGTGGATACACATCAACTACGTCTGCGGTTTGATTTACTGCACCAGAGTTACTTCCAAATAATGTAGATGTATTTAAAGCTATGTTCTTTGTTAGTGCGTCATAAGTTATAGGAGACGTTGCAGATACAAGTCCATCAGGACCGGTTGGTCCGGTTGGCCCAGTTGGACCCGTAGGACCTGTAGGACCAGTAACCATAGAGTCAGCACCAGTAGGGCCAGTTACTCCTTGAGGTCCGGTTGGTCCAGTAGGACCTGTTGGTCCAATATCTCCCGTAGCTCCGGTTGGGCCAGTTGGGCCTGTAACAGTTGAATCTGCACCTGTTGGGCCAGTTGCTCCAGTTGGTCCCGTAGGTCCTGTTGGTCCTGTTGCACCAACAATTTGTCCTGCGCTGTACCAGGACGTTCCATTCCAAACATATATATCTCCATCATCATCAACAATATACGCATCGTTTAATACGTTGCCTGTAGATGGAAGGGCGGAAACGGTTGCTACACTTCCCTTAAGAGTAATAGGTACGCCTTGTGGTCCCTGGGGTCCAGTTGGGCCAGTAGGGCCTGTCACAGTAGATGCTGCGCCTGTCGGTCCAGTAACACCTTGAGCACCAGTTGGTCCTGTCGGACCTGTTGGTCCAGTTACGTTTGATGCAGCGCCAGTTGCTCCAGTAGGACCTGTTATACCTTGAGGTCCAATAGGACCTGTTGGTCCAACTGCGCCTTGAGGCCCAGTTGCACCAATAGGAATTCCAAAATTTAAAACTGCAGCTGTAGATGATCCGCTGTTAGTTACAGTTGCATTTGATCCAGGATTTAAAGTTGAAGTTGTACCAACAGCCACTGTTGGAGTAGGTCCTGTTGGTCCGGTAACACCAGATGAATATGCAAGAGAGTTCCATGGAGTTAAACCATTACCAACTTTAAAACGACCGGTATCAGTTTCCCAACCAGCTTCACCTTGTGAAAGAATTGGGTTGGACAAATTCCACTCGGAGGCAGTGCCTCGTCTAAACTGAATCTTTACTGCCATTTAAACTCCTAGTACATTTCCGCCGTTAAGAGTAATGCCGCCGCCATAAACACTATTTGGTGCTCCACCATCAACATTGTCATTTTCTGGACCTGTAGGCCCTGTTGGTCCCGTTGGCCCTGGAACAGTAGATATTGGTCCTGTTGGCCCAGTTGGTCCCGTAACGCCAGGTCCTGTAGGACCCGTAGGTCCAGTTATACCAGGTCCTGTAGGTCCTGTCGGCCCAGTCGGACCGGTTGGTCCTAAATCTCCTTGAACACCTTCTGAAATAAGTAGTCGCCATACAGATCCTGTCCAGTACCAGGTAGTTTCGCCAACAGTAAACTGTTGATCGATAACTGGGGAGTCAGGAAAGTCTATGGCCATAGTAAGACAGTATAGTGTTAATTACTCTCTTTTTTAAGCCAAATCTGATTAGTTGGTTTGTTGATTAGGGTTAATTTGTTGTGTCTTCTTTGATGAAAGGTTTCCACCCCTCTTTTAGGGGTTCTAAGATTGTTAAAGTCCTCTACTCCCCAAGTGTAATCATCAAACGCGATTATACCACCAACCTTTAAGCTCATCCAAGATAGCTCCCCATCAATAAGAACGTCTACCGCATCATGGCTTGCATCTACATAAATAAAGTCATAATAATCATTTGGAGCTTTTTTTAAAAAGTTGATTGTAGTTTCATTGTGAAAAGTAACATTTGAATATTGCTTTGTTTTAGATAGATAGGTAGCCCTAACTTGTTCCCAATCAAAGTTAAAGTGTCTTAACTCAAAGTTTTCAATTAAAAGATCTACGTCATCTAAATGTGAGTTCTCGCCAATTAATATATTTTCTAAAAGCCATGCCGAAGCATCTCCAGCAAAAGAACCCAGCTGTAACATTTTAACGCCTGGTTCTCCTTTATATTTAAGAAGGTACTCATTAAAATTATCTTTAGCAGTTACTTCAAACCAATTAGGAAAGCTCATTTTCCTCTGCCTCCTTAAAACCTCTACGTACAGATTCGTCTCTTATATCTTTTCCAATAAAAGTTTTATAGGGAATCCAAATATGTTCAAATATAGCAACATTAGTATTAATTTCAATTGGAATTTCTGCTTTTTCTACATCTTTACAAAAATTTACATCTTGAGTCATAGGGCCATTTTCATCCGTAGTTGAGTAAAAATAAATTGGAATCTGCTCAATTACGTCATCTTTTACGTAGTTACCTTTAATAACAAAGTCTTTTATGCGTTCAAATACTTCTTTATTAATTTTTATAAAATCTAAATCAATAATTTTAGCTGAAACTTCGTTATCTTCTTTTACATCATTTAAAAGAACTTTATAATGTTGTTGAGGAGAAAAAAACTGTTTTGTAGGTACTCCCTCAATTAAAGAGTCGTTTTTTAATATAGATATTAAATCTGAAGCTACCCATTGAATATGCGGTTTTACAAAAAATACTGCATCGTAGTTTTTTACAATAACTTGTTCTGCAGCCTCATTTTTATATGAAAACTCATCTGGGGCCCAAAAAAAATCAAATTCAATATTCTCTTTTGCCCCAGCTGCATATGTTTCGGATAGGCTTTTACTAAAAAATGTTGATACATAGGGACTTGGCGAAGTTGTTGCTATAAGTACCTTCATATTATGCTCCGTAAAGTAAAGTAGGCGGATGATTTACACCCGCCTACTTTACATCAAGTTATTTATTTACTCAACTACCTCAGTAGGTTGAGCTGTAGCAGCTTCTAGCATTGCTGCTGCCTCTGTTTCAAAGGCTTCCTTTTTTGCGGTTTCTTCAGCAGCTTTAGCAGCTTCTTCTGCCTCTGTTTGTACTACAAATGCGTCTGCCCATTCTTGAGCACTTGCATTTGAGTCAAACGGGGTGTTGCCTTCTTCACGAGGATCAAAAGATTGGGTAAGAAATACCCCACCGTCTCTTTTAATCGTAGCTACTTTATTAGCTACTTCTACTGTAAAGTTTGCCATTTATTAGACCTCCTTAGATCTAACTAGGAAGTATACGTTATTTCTCCAGGTACGGACACCGTCGGATTCGGATCCACCGGCAATAATCTCTACACCACCAAGGCAAGCCTTGTTGTATGAGAAGTTAGACCAGTTGTTTCCAATTGTTCCTGAGTTACCGCCCTGATAGTTTGGTGTAGAACGGCTGTTAATTGGGATATGTGAAACAATAATTTTTGGCTCTGCCGCAAGATTATCCATATCAAACACATAATACCCAGTTCCGTCTGGCTTTTCGCAGATTGCATAACGACCGTCATACCATACGTGAGGAGTACGAATCATTGTTGTATCGCCTGTCCAGTATGGGCTAGATGTGGTGTGCAGACGGCGCCAACCAGTTTGTGTGGCTGTAAACGGTGCTACACCAGACTCTTGGCTGTACTGAACTAATGAACGTCCATCCCAGAAAATTGTTCCTTCTGGAATACCTGTACGACTAATGCGTCCTGAACCAAATTTAACAACCTGTGTGTATGCACTATCAATGGCGTCATGAGTAAAGTTATAGGTCTGTGGTACACGACCATCACCCTGCCACTGAGAGCTAATCCAGTTATAGCTTACGAAACGCTGAGTAGTTCCGTACTGCCAGTAATGAAGATTCCAGATATTGTACATTTCCCAAGCGTTAACGTCGGATGGGCGAATAAAGTGTAGGCCTGGGCGATACGCTCTACCGTTTGCATAAATGCTTACTTCACCAACGTTTTCAGATGAAGATGTAAATCCTTCACGCTGAGTCCAGCCATTGGTAGTATCGTCAGAAAGTTCATCACCAGTGTGGTTGTAATCTAGGTAGAAGAAACGACCGGTATCTTCTTCAACAATTCCAGAAACCATACGCCAAGGAGTACGGTTGTAAGTGCTAAATGGGTAGTTACCGTTGTTCCAAATAAACCCTAGACGAGAAGGCATCCAGCCTGTTACATAGTAACGTCTCATTTGTGGATCATAAATAGACTGAACAATAGCCATTTCATTAAGTACTGGATAAACTTCACCAGAAGTGGAGATAAGTTCAGCGCCCCAAGTTTCAAAAGCATGGCGGTTCTTAGCAGAAGAATCATAAGTACTTGAAGATGTTCTACCACCACGAACTTCGCTATCCCAAGAAGTCTGGCTGTAACTCATCCAAACTGTTGGTCTTGAGAATGGGTTTCTGTGGAAACCAAAAGCAAGCACTGTGTTTAAACCTACAGACATGTCACCACGTGGACGGTATGCACCAATTGGCTCAACCTTCTTTGGCTTTGTAACATCTACATAGTCGTGGTTATAACGAGCTAATGCAGATCCACCGTAGTTGCTACGGAAACGCCAGAAGCGTCCATTCCAAGTAGTTCCTGCAGGCTGCCAAATAAATGTAGATCCGTAAGTATCGTTTCCTGGACGCATTGCTAGAGGATAAAAATCTTCCATTTCAGAAGACTTATCCAACCAACGGTCAAGGGACTGAGTTGCTGTGTCATAAATCCACAGACGACGTCCCCAATAACGATCGCTAGTTCCTGGAGCAGAGTTGTCGGTTGTATATGTACGTCGACCAATAACACCAAATGAAGTTGCGTTATAGCGGAAGATTTGACCGCCACGGAACCAGGTTGATGCCTCATTTAAACGTGATGGTGGAGTTACCTTTGCCCACACGTTGTTAGTTGGATCATAGATTTGGTAGTCTGTAGAACCACCGTCAGTATTACCAATACCTTGAGTTGGGCTAGCAAGGAAGTAGTTGTTTACATAAGAGCCTTCGTTCCAACCATCAGCAGCTGCAGTAATTGCTTCACGAACACCTGTTGAAAGGTTATAACGAATAAATCCATTACCTGAACGCTCTTGCTGCCAGTTATACCAATAACGAACTTGACCCACAGTATGGGTAAAGGACATCTGTGGACCATCTACGTATGAGTTATATCCGGTAGCGCCTAAGTTCCATGCACCAACAAAGGTCCAAGAATCTGTAGCTTTAGTATAAATATATAGGTAGGTATCTACTGATGTATAGGTTACAGCGTTAATAGTCTGAGTTCTGTTATCTACGCAACGGAACCAAACCATAATGTCGTCTCCGGTATCCCACATAACTGCACGACGAAGACGTTGCTCAGAAAATGTAGTTCCATTTTCAATAGACTGTGGTGGAAGTGGAATATCTGCAAGACGTGTCCAAGTATTAGTTGTGTTATTTAACGCTTTGTAAAAGAAGTTTCCAGCAATACCTGAGAAGGTTGTTGAAGAAGTTCCAATACCCTGACCCGCAGATGGGGTGTTACGGAAGCGATATACGCCGTCACCAGTTGAGTTATAAGTCCAGCAAACCCAAGCTGCAGTATTTGCAGTTCCATCAAGACGAGCTGTCATGGGATTACGAGAGGTATTTTGTCCATAACCTTCGTAAGTAAACCAATCTGTAGACTTTTCGGTGTGTGCATATACATCGCCAAGACCATCAATAGCTGATCCTGTACGTGATGGGGTAGATGAGCTGTACTTAATAATTAAAAGAGTCGAACCTGTTCCGGCAGTATTTCCACCAGTAGCTGAGTTCAAAATACGGATACGAGCAATAGTTCCGTTATGAGTAAAAGTCTTTCCCTTAGTAAGGGATATTGTTTCAATAGGTGAAGTTAAATTACCTACTGCATAAATAGCAACAGTTAATGGCTCTTCTTGTGCACGAAATTCATATACGCTACTAGCATTTAGCTCAGTAGTGTTGTACTCCGCACCAGGAATAGCAGCAAAGCTATAGGTTAATGCTCCTACGCCAGCTCCAGAGGTTGAAGGATATACTAACGCACCCATTGTTAGTTAATCTCCAATCCTGAAACGTGAATTTTTAGTCCAGCCGCTGAACCTACAGCATTAATAGTTTCTGATGCATCTAGAACTTGTTTAAGATCTAGAGCAAAAATACCGTTTGCTGGAACAGCTACAGCAGATAAAACATCGTGTGTTGCCAACTTTACTGTTCCTGTGAGAACAGTTGCAGTTGTGTTAGTTAACACGATATTGGTGACAACAGCTGTAGTCGCTGCTGGCACTGTATATACGTCAGCTGCTGAGGTTGATACGTTTCCTCTAGCTAACTTTTTTACTACGTTTGGCATTTACTTGTTACCTCCTAAGTAACTATTAGTTCTTACCAGGGTGGTTAGAAAATTCCCATAACTTGGGCAAGCTCATTTTGAGAACGTTGTGTATCAACATAGAGCTTTGTTGTTGCATTATCATTTGCAGTTGGAGCAGAGACAAGCACTATTTGATCTAACTTAAGCTTGTCATATACAAGACCAGCTTGAGAGTAGTTAATTGTTGTGCTTGGCTTTGTTGTGATATTTGATACTAGTGACCAAACTCCTGTGTCCGCATCCTTTGAGAATGCTGTCCACTTGTCTGTTCCACCAACATTGTATTCACCAACAAGGGCAAAATCAAGAAGATTTGATGGGTTGTCCTGTGCGGTAAAGATCATAGGAGCAACAATAGAAATATTTTCAGTTTCAACAGTTGTGCCACCACCAGTAAAGGAGATGGTACCCGTAATATTTACGTCACCGCCAATATTTACGTCGCCGGTAACACCCATACCACCAGCTACTACAAGAGCTCCGGTGGTTGTAGATGTAGATTGTGTTGCAATCTCAACATGTACTGTTTGATCTGGAATAATAACCATCTGTGTATTGTCAGACGCAAGACCGCCAGCAGCAAATATAATCTTATTTTCAGTGCCGTTATCTGAAGTAGCAAATACAAGGTTACCCTTACCAGTTGTACCGGCCACTGCATTACCTACAGG
>JACCEB011337230.1_pt1 | contig 29750 bp, 27 predicted proteins | sample 7454761 | NCBI WGS metagenome assembly JACCEB01 (sample SAMN15323454, study PRJNA562643) | freshwater metagenome | isolation source: river surface water | place: USA:Blue River Watershed | collected 2017-08-18
CGGCTTCCAATTCTGCTGATTTCTTTTTATCCTCTGCTTCTTTTGCTAATCGTTTATCCTCTGCTTCTTTTGCTAATCGGTTATTCTCAACTTCCAAATCAGATTTTCTTTTGTTCTCGGCTTCCAAATCTGCTTTTCTTTTATTCTCGGCACTTGCTTTTATATTAGCTAGTTGGTTTTTTCTTTCTGTCTCATCTTTAATTTTAATTTTGGTCAAAAACTGATTTATTTCCTTATCCAATTCTTCTGTGTCACCCATTATATAATAATATAATAAATATATTATTATTTTAGTATTCTTATTTACGAATAATCTTTCGTTTCTGATAAATATTGGTAAATCCTTGTTCATCAACACCAATACAACTATTACTAATACTGTTAAGTTTTGAAATGCGATCAATAAACTCAATTGTTCCAATTGCAGTTAAAGAGTTTATTTTATCAATATGTTCAAGTTTTTTGCGTATTTGTATAGCAATTTCTTCATCCATTGAACTACGATCTTTAATAATTTCTTGTATTTCTTCAAATATTTCTTTTGCTTCTGGAGAAACATTAGTTTGGATCAATTCATTTATTTTTTTAGTAAGTTCATTTTTAAACTTAGTCATATTAAAAGACTCTTGACCTCTCTCAAAAATCATTTGACTAAAAATATTGATATCTACATATGGAACTGGTGGAGGATTATTTGCGATTCTAGACCAATTAAATACACCAAAAATTGCCACTTCTAAATTATCAAAAAATGGTTTCAAATTGTATGTTTCATTTTGATTTTTATATCCAAGTTTTTCAGCAATAGTCTTAGTAATTATAGAGTTTATAGATGGATTATTTTGATACTCAATACTAAAACATTTGTTAAATGTTGGACAATAAGAGGGAAAACATTTATCCACAATATTTGGAACATAATAAACATTATTTCTATTTTTATGATTTACTATATTCATTAAGTCTTGAGAAAGGTCTAAAAGAGATTTGTTTATAAAACTTCCTTCAATTACGCGATGGTCACATGCGGTTTTAATAAACTTGATATAGGTAATAGTTTCACGGATTTTATTAATAACTTTATTAATATTTTCTTCAGTCCAAAGACTTTGAAAAACTTTGCGTTTTTCTTCATCTACAAAGTTACTATTTTTGGTATCCGATTGTTCTTTTGACATTCCAGTATTTATTTTTGACATAATCTCATCTTTCCATTTTGAATAGTGAGCAACACTAAGAAGTTTTTCTGCTAACTCAGCATTATAATTATAACTAATGGTAAGGTTATTAATTTTTCTTAAAATCTCATCTCCTTTTGTAATTATATTAGTATTTAAGTTTTTAGTATTTAAAACTCCATCTATTTTACTCAAAATTATATTAATATATATTTCATACCCAGAATCATATTTTAGTTTTGAAAAATTAAATCCAAGGTCTTGAAGAGTTGTATTATTACCAAAATCAAATAATGGTTTATTCATAAAGTTTTGAAAGTTCATTTTTGAATCATTGTTTTCAATTTCATTATTTTTTGATTCCTCTCCATATATTGGATCAAATATATTTTTATTATCATCAATATTCATAATTTCATCTTTATAAAATCTATTATTTGTTCCATCCCTTTTTACATTAAAGAACTTGCGTATTTCAAGTGGATTTTTACAATTGAATGTATTTTCAACACCGGCTAAATCACCAATTATAATATTTGCTGGTTTAAGATTAGAACGACCAGTTAATTTTAAAAAACAAAGAACATGACTTCTTGAACTATTTGGATTATTTGGTGTTGCTTTTACTAATCTGTCATCATCAATTAAATATTTCATTACACCTTGAAGTTTAAGATTTGGATCAACAAAACTAGGTGGTTTTGAACGATATTTATGAACTTGATTATAAAGTTTTTTATTTTGTTCATTAAGCATAAATCCCCTTCCTTGAATGTATTTAAAATTAAAAACTTGCGTTTCTTCTTTATTAGTACCTTCATATGATTCAAAAAGTTCTTTACATTCCAATTCAATATTAGTATATCCTTTTTCTTTCAGTTTTTCACACAAATAAATTAAAACACCAGGTTCATCACCTTTTGCGTAATAAACCAGCGACGATGTTTTTCCAGAACCACTTGCTCCCCATCCCATTAAAAAAACTGGATTTCCTTCAAGTATTTTATCAACAATTAATTGGAGTCCATTTTCAGCAATATCTTTTGGTTGTTTTTTTGGGTCAAATATTTGATTGAACTTTCCAAAAATAAACTTGCTTCCATAATTAATAGTCTCTATTTCATTTATTTTTTCTTTTTGATTTGGATTTTGATTTTTTTTCAATGTAATCCCAGGTGTGTTAGATTTTATATCCAATACTCCATTTTTATAAAATGGAAATGACGCATTAAAATATTCCATAAACATTGATTTATTATTTGGATCAAGTTTAATGTTAAATCTCTCATTATATGGAGCATTAAAATTGGCATCAGGATTATCATCAAAGTTTTTGATTTGTAAATATGTATATATTCCTTTTGTATTTTCTTCTATTTTATTTTTTACTGATTGAAATATATTTTTTATGTCTTGAATAGAAATAATTGGTGTTCTTATTGAAGAATTATTATAAATAGTATTAAAAATCTCTTCAAAATCCTTATTTTTTTGATTTAATTGAAAAAAATTGGAAAAATCAAAAATATGCATTGAAAATGATATTTTTTCATAAATTCTATTTTTATTCATTGTCATATTTTTGTCATTTAAAAGACCAATATATACATTAATCTTTGTTTGATTAAATGTTTTGATTTCTTTTTTAAGTTCAGTATTATAAAGTTCTGGTCGGTTTTTGTTTTTATTTAAATAAAAATTGTCAATTGCTTTATAGAAGTCATTGTATTTTTTAAAAGTATCACTAGCAATATTACTATCAATTTCTAGAGGCATAGAAATATTAACATAAAGATGTTTTATAATGGTTTTTAAAATATTTAAAGGATTTGTATTTTGGAAACCACCTTCTTTTAATAATTCAAAAAGCACATTTGGCAAAATTGCGTTTATATATAAAATATTTATGTCTTTTATTTTATTATTTAAAGCAGTATTAATATCAGTAAATGCGCCACCAATTCGTTTAATTTTTTCTTGATTTGCTTCTCTGCGTTTTTGATTTGCGTTTGTTTCACCGTTAGAGCTCTGTTTTAGAATATTTTGAACATTTTTTATTTGTGGAGTAGAGGTTAGGTTTTTATCAGTATTTCTTGGATTTGTTTTATTAATAGAATCTATTTGGTAAAAGTCATATTCATTAATAATATTTATTATATTATCATTATGAGATCTATTTTCTTTTGTATAAGTATGAATACTTTTTGTTGATGCAATTCCATTTTCAAAAATAAATAAACTTCCTTTTGTAAAAAATGTTTTTATCTTTTTATCATTGTTATCATAAACATAGAAAAAAACACACTGGTTTGTTGTAATTTGAAATAATAATTTATTTTTACCATAAACTACATAATCTTGTCTAATGTCATGTATTGGACCTTCTTTTCCATGAACTCTACTTTTAAAATATTTTCCGTTTTCAACTGTAATATAATTTTTTGTGTTTAATGTATAATTATTTGTTTCTGAACCATATGATCTTGATAAAATAAACTCAGTTGCGTTTGTTTCAAAACCATTTATAATTTCAAAGTTTAATGTTTCACCATCTTGATCAAGAGTATGAATAACTATAATTAAATATAATGGAATTTGTATTTGAGGTCTTACTGGGATTAATGGTTTTAATTCTATTTGGTTTTCACTTACAAAACTAGACATATATAAATAATATATAAAGTTTTCTTATTATTTTACACCGTTTTCTCTTTCTTACAAGTAAGGAATATAATTAAATCGCGAGTTTTCATATATAGTTGCTTTAAATGTGTCAGCATATCCTTCTACATAAACAGTGTCACCATCATAAACTTCATCGCATCCATATTCACCAGTACAACTCTTACCATTTTTGCTGATTGGTAGTTTTGTATTCATATTTCCAGTATTAGAAATTGTATAATATTGCATTTTATCTCTATGAAGTTTACGCCCCATTAGAGGCAAAATTAAATCACCACCAGAACCACGAGTCAAAATACCGACTTGGCTATAAGCAGATAAAGGCCCTCGCGACTCAATGTTTACAGCAATAGTTCCAGGTGGTATAGAAACAGGAACAGAAGGCATTAATAGAGAATCATTTTGCGGAGGTCGAGTATCCATTCCAAGAGTATCCATTTTGCCTAAAACATCACGATTCAAAACAACAATATTTGGAGTTTGTTGAATATGTTGTTGTTTGATAGTTGTAAAATAGAGATACACTAAAACTACTAAAATAAAGAATAATAGGAAAAGTGTCATATTTTCAATACAAAAAACACCTGGAATACATTTTCTACCCATCTATACAATAAGATAAGAAACAGTATTGATGGCTCACTTCTCTTTACAAGAACCAATTACACCACATGCAATATTAGTTTTTTTATATCCAGATGGACATGATTTGCCACACATACGCGTTTTTAATTTTTTAGGTGGGGGACATACATAGCATGTATTCAATAACCACTTTGTATACCACATTTTCTTGATTGGAATGCCAGCATATTTCCAAGAATAAGAGCCAATGGTTTTGAAAAGTGGAAATATTCTGGCAAGTGTTTTCCAAATTGTAAACCAAATACCAACTAAAATATCAATTATATAAAAGAAAAAACATTTTGGTAAGTTGCCAATTTTGCTTAATTTGCAAAAAAAATCAGTAAAGTCATCTTTCTTAAGAGCCATATCTAATATTTTATGATATATTATAGGGGGAACCAAGGTTCCCCCCTATGACCCCCTTCCTTTATTGTGCAAACATTTAAAATGGTTTATACACCGTGCGAGCGAAGCGAGCATATTAAGGGAAGGGGTCATAGGGGACAGAAGCTTTGCTGAATCCGTAGGTTTCCCTATAAAATTGAACTCTTTTTTTGCTTTTTTATTAAAGGCATTCTAGCAATAGATATATACTTATAACAAACCCAACCCCAACACTAAGACCCAAACCAAGACAAAATGGCAAAGAACGACATCTACGGAATTAACACCGCCTTCATTCAGGAGGAAGGCTACACTGAACGAAAAACTGTCTACATTCCCTACGTTCACAAGTCTTATGATACCTACACAATTTGCTACATATTCCAGAGATTGTTTGGAACTGTTTGCCGAATTGATCGTGTTTACAACAATACTTCCAACCCAGACTTTATTTCACTTTTCGTCTATTACTATGAGAACAACTTCTTTAGTGAAACACGCATTCCCAATAAAGGAAACAAAATCTTTCCCAGAAATTATGTTCCCACGCGTTCAATTCAAGGAACCAAACTTATCAAGGAAACTGAGTTTTGGATAATCCTTCCCAACCAAACCAGTTTTGAAGATACTACAAAGACTTTGGATGAACTTGGTGAAGAGATTCAATTTCTTGAGTATATTGATCTAACTAAAGAAGAAGATGATATTTTGAAAGAGAACAAAATATACTTTGCTGAACTCCAAAAAGTTGAGAAAGAACCAGATTATGATTATTACCATGATACCAAAATCAATATTCATCAACTTGCTCAGAATCTAAAGTTAATGAGGGAACGAATTTCTACTAGTGATGATATGGGTATGCATCGTTCGTGGGTTCAACTAACTGATCGCAGAATGTAAAGGAAACCTACGGTTTCCTTTTGATCCTTCCCTTTATATTACAGAAAAATTGAGAAAAAGAGAAAATAAAAATTGAGAAAAAGATGAGAAAAGATGAGAAAAAGAATAAAATAAAAATTAAGAAAAGAATAAAATAAAAAAGAAAATAAAAAATAAAAAGGCAAACCTGTCTTTTTTATTTTTTTATCTGTATTCCGAATATTTTCCAATAGTTGTAAATCCATCTTGTTTACTTGTTTGAAGTATTTTTTCAGTATCTTGTAAAAGTTTATTTATTTGCGAAAGATTTGAAAAGGCATCTGTCTCTGTTGCGTCTTCATCAGTACTCTTCTTTGTCTTTTTTTTAGGAGTTTCTTCTTCTTCTGCTACATCTTCTTCTTTATTGGCTTCATCTTCACCATCTTCCATACCTTCTTCTATTTCTTCTTCATCTTCTTCATTTTCCATTCCCTCTGCCATTTTGTTTCCATAAGCAAAAATATGAGAAACCGCAATTGCGCTAATAATAATAACAATCATATTCTTACTAAAGAATGACGTCAAAAATCCAACAATAAAGAAAATCGCAAAAGCAGGCATATTTCCTCGCATATAGAAATGAACAGCGTCATAAATACCAACCACAAAAATAAAATAGAGAACCCACTTATTAGTCAAAATCTTTCCAGAAGAAGATGGAATCATTTTTGTTATTTTGTCAAACAAACTTTCCAACATAAATTGCATTTTATTTACAAAAGACATAATTATATTTTATGGAGAGAAAACTATTTACAAATAAACAGAGATAAAATAAAAAATGCCGAATCACAGTAATAAAAAAAAGAGAGGGCAACAATCAAATATAACGATTGATGAAAAACATACACAAATGTTAAATGAGTTTCATAGTTTGGAAACTTTAACAATTCCCGAACTTGAACAACAGAGAGTTTTTCTAAAAAAAGAATTGGCTTTAATTGACGAATCTGATATTGACAAAAAGATGGAAATTAAGGATCAAATACGAGATATTAATGAACATCTAAAGAAATACAAAACGCAAAAAAACAATTATTTATTGGATAATGTTCCATATATTTTTAACTATTTTGAAGAGAAGAAGAAAATCTCTGTTGGTGGCGAATCTGGAAACAAAAACATTCTAAACTCTTTTTTCAAAATAAAAACGGAAACCGATGTTATATCCAATCCCAAATATCAAAACTCTAAATGTTTCTATCATAACTATTGGAAAAATGTAAATAAAGATTATATTCAGACAGATTATTCTGTCTCTATCGATATTTGCCAAAAATGCGGTGTTGGTGAATTAATTCCTCAAGATGAGGAGGGAATTATGATTTGTAACAATAATAAATGCGCAACATATATTCAATATATTGTGGATAATGAGAAGCCAATTTATAAAGAACCGCCCAATGAGGTCACATATAATGCTTATGTTAGATTGAATCACTTTAAAGAGATATTATCGCAATTTCAGGCGAAAGAGACTACACAAATCCCAACACATGTTATTGAGGCAATTCGTGGACGAATCAAGAAAGAGAGAATCCAAGATATGACTAGTGAAATTAATTATGAGAAGATGCGAGAGATTTTGAAGAAGTTGGGATTCAATCGATACTTCGAGCATATTCAATATATCAACTCTATTTTTGGAATAAAACCGCCGGTAATGAGTGATGAACTTCAAGACACATTATGTATTTTGTTTATAGAGATACAAGAACCATGGGCTATTCATTGCCCAGCATATAGAACTAATTTTTTCAATTGTACATATACGCTATATCAGTTGTGCGTGTTGCTGGGTCAGACACAATATTTGCCGTATATTCCAATGATGAAAGACCGAGAGAAACAGCTTGAACAAGATATGGTTTGGAAGAAAGTGTGTGAGACACTTGATTGGGAGTTTGTGGCGACGGTTTAATATTTATTTTTAAAAGGATCAATAATATCTGGATCAACAACTACATGGGTATTATTAAGAGGATAAAATACTCCAGCCCAACTTTTTTCAAAATAATGACCATCTTCTGGATTTGAATGGTCTGAAACAAGATTCATAAGTTTTTCATAATATGATTTTGGTTTTTGTAGAATATCTTTCTTATTTATAGAAAAAATACCATAATGAATAACATATGGTACTTTTTCTGAAGTAATATTATGTTTAAACCAATTTTGAAATGGTCTGTGTTCACTTTTGCGAATAATATATTCAGTATTCAGTTTGCGATTTTCAGCACTTGTTGATGAATATGCTTCAACTTTAAAATTATAAAACTCCTTGGTTATATCATTATCTTTAATATTTCCAAATGAGAGAAATACAGCATTTTTATATTTTTCAATATAATTTAATAGTTTTTTTGCAAACTTGTTTTTTTTAAAGACTTTATGATTTGTATCAATAGATCCTGGTAAAAAAATATTAATATCTGCTAAACTTTCATAATTATTTATAATATGTTGTAAATAAGTGTGAGATTCACGTCCAACATTTGGTAATTGTAGTATTTTTGAAACATTTTTTTTCTCAAAATCATTATTGATTCCTTTATTGTAAACAATATATTTGTATTTATTGTATGGGGCTTTTGTTGTCCATTCTAATTTTTCATTATATCTAGAAATAATAATATTTACTGTCTTATTATCTTCTGTTGTATTAATTGGTTCAAAACATTCAATCTTTGTTATCCAGTAATAAGTAAATATACAAATTAATAAAATTACTAAAAGTAATAATCCAAAATACATTATAAATTATATAAATTACTTAGATTTTATAATGTAAAAAATAAAATAATTATGAAAATTATTTTATTTGTGAAAATGTTTTTAATCAACTCTCTCCAATGAATCATCACCAAGAGGTTCTTCGCTTGTGGTCGCTTCGCTTGTGGTCGCTTCGCTTGTGGTCGCTTCGCTTGTGGTCGCTTCGCTTGTGGTCGCTTCGCTTGTGGTCGCTTCGCTTACACTCACCTTTCCAAATCCATTCGAAGGAACTACTTCCGCAACATCTCGATCATCAAAATTGACAGTGTTATTAACACCCACCAAGTTTCCATCTTCAGTTAAAGTTTGTGTTAACTTGTTGCCAGACTCACGCGCCTTCTTAACATTCTCCTCAATTGCCTTTCGCTTAGCATCTCTAACACGCTGATCAAACTCTTGCTTGGCCTTCTCCTCATTCTTTAACTTTTCTTGATGCAACTGGTTCAACTCCTCCTCCATAAACTCAACACGACCTGTCTTATAGGCATCTGGATCCCAAGGCATCCATACACCAACCGGACCTACAAAAATGTCGTGTGTAGGATCAGTCTCTCTCAACTTCTTTGCTCTTAACTCTGCCTCTGCTTGACTGGAATATGAACCACGAATCTTGATTCCACGGGTAGAAGTCTGAAACTCATTTTGCTTGTTGAACTCCTCTGTCAAACGATCTTCATTTCTGTCCATAAAATTCTTGAAATCATCAGCAATAGAATAAGACTTTAGGTGTTTCTTCTCTTCATTAACGTAATCCTTCATATCCGCCATAACATCATCCAACTTTAGCTTATATTTGTATGAAACAAAGTTGATAAAGTCGCCAAACTTCTCAATGGATTTACTGAACTCCCATTGTTGAATAAACTTCTCAAAAATAAAATGTTCGCGTTGTTTTAGTACCTTTTCAGGTGAAATAAATGATATACAAACAAACTTTTGAGAAGGAATAGTCGCATCCTCTTCACACAAATCCACATAGTTGGGATTTTTAGAACCATTATCTAACTTCTTTTTTTGGAATCCAGACATTTAGTAATATATTGTTTATTAATACAAAGGTTTAAGTATTTTAACAACAATTAATTATTTTGTGTTTTTGTCTAATGATTTTTTATTTGGTTAGTATATAAAAATGACGAACGAGATTGTCAAGAAAGCCATTAAATACATTGTTGAAGGTGTTATTGTTGCATTTGCTTCATATGTTATTCCTAAGCAGTCGTTGAAGCTTGAGGAGGTCACTGTTATTGCTTTGGTTGCCGCCGCTACTCTTGCCATTTTAGATACTTTTATTCCCTCTATGGGTGTTTCATCCAGACAGGGTGCTGGTCTTGCTATTGGCACTGGTCTTGCTGGTGGTCTTCGTGTTGTTGGAATGTAAAATGGGGAACCTACTATTGGAACCTACTATTGGAACCTACGGATAAGGCGCCAAAGGCGCCAACAGTGGGACGCTTCGCGTCCTCTCCAGTAAAACCTACCTTGGGATATAAGGTGAAGGCAAAGCCTTCGACTTCACCTTATAAGGCGCACCTTTGGTGCGCCGAATCCATTCTATTGGTATTGGAACCTAAGGTCGCATTGCAACCAACAGTCGGCGCCTTAGCCGTTTTATCCTTTAAATCCTTCCCTTTAATAATGACCCTTACAAAATTATTTTGTAAATAAACTTTTTATTTATAAAACCATTCTTATTATAAGTTTTTTGCTAACAGTATAAAAATATAATACAAATAGTGTTAATGAATTTAGTTCTTGATCCAAATGATTTATGTATTTCAAATATTTTTTTTATGGAAACAAAACCAAATATGATATTTGATGGAATATTTACAAAAATTAATTATTGTGACGAGTTTTTTACAATGCACGGTATTTATATAAACATTAGTCAAAAACCGGACATTGGAATATTAGCAAAATTGGAATCTGATATTTTAAATATATACAACGGAGAATCAAAACCACTTGGTTCTAAGCCAATTTTTAAACTTGTGGATTTTATTCAGAATAAAAGTGCTGGAAAACCAGGGTTCTTAAAAATATCCGGAGTATGGAAAAATAATAACAATGAGTATGGACTTTCATTTTTATATAATCAAAAACTTCTCACAATATTATAGATATGCCAGATTATAGTAAACTTCAAAAAAATATTTTTAAACATAGACCTGAGTACTCAAATATAGAACAGCAAAAAACATACAAAAGAGAAAATGCCAATTTAAAGAGATATACAACTAGCCCAAACTCATTTGCTAGTGGAGCATTTAAATACGCATTTGATGCGGTTGAAACAGAAGATGATTATTTATTTGAGTTTTCAAATTCGCAAAATATTCAATTTGCAATTATAACATTAAAACCAGAAATGCATCATTTAGAAAAAACTTTTTATGATGAGATCAAATATTATTATGAGTTTGGAGAATTAGACATTTCCCCCAAAATCTGGTATGTTAGTTTTGAAAATAATAATAAAAAATACACAACCATAAATCTTCAAGATTTTTTTAAAATAACTAGCAAAATAGTTCCAAAAAATATTTGTTATATTGTGGAAAAATTAAATTGTAATAAAAAAATTACTGAATATTATACTCATAATGGTTTATTTAATTATATTAGTTGTTTTAGTGATGTACGCAGATTTATTGAAACTGTTGTTAAACAGCATGGAATGTTTAATATGGATATAAAGTTTGAAAATATGTGTTTAGACAAAAATAATAAACCAAAAATGATTGATCTTGACCCGAGATATATGATGAAAATAAATGTTTTTCCCAATAATGGAACAACTGATAAAGAACACTTTATTAATTATATGTTATTTCAGATTTTTATTTGTTTAAGAATTAATTTACAGTTGGTTAATATTTTATTTCATCAAACCGCATTATTAGATATGATAAAGTTTTTTCAAAGACGTCCATCAGAAAATACTATTCATACTCATCCATTGTTGTCTTTATTGTATTATACTAAAAGAAATGAACAATATTTTGATTTTAAGAATGAACTAAAAAATAATGCGGTTGTTCCACAACTGTTTTTAAAAGACCCGTTGGAAGTTTTAAACTTAATTCTTGGAAATAATTATTTTAATCCTATGTTAACGGAATCAGATAGTTCGCAAATGGACACTTCGCAATCAGTCACCGCATCTATATTAATAATTGATAATATACCTTCGCAATCATTACAAGATCCTGAACCAATTATGTGGAAAGAAAATCTAAATATGCCAGTTTTTAAACCAATTGTATTCAACTATAAATCATGGGATGGTAATGGTGGTAAAATGAATACCAAAGTTAAAAAAAATAAAAATCATAAAAAGAGAAAAACAAGACGACGCAAAGTTTCAAATCGGTAAACCTATTTTATTATACAACAAATATAATAAAATACAAAACTTTATTATTTTTTCTTTATGAAATGGTCAAGTGTATTAGTCTTGTTTATATTTTTTCCCCAATATGATTTGGGTTTGGGTTTGGACTCTTGATCTTCTTCATCTCTGGTTTCGTTTTCATATCTGGTTTCGTTGTCTTCTCTTAATTCGTCTTGACTAAAGATTGTATCATCTTCATCAGATGAATCAGTTTCATCATAATTATTTTTCGCACATTTCTCTTCATAATCAATCATTTCAAAATGGCGAATCATATGTTTAAAACAGTTTTCAAGAGATTCATCAATAATATTACTAGTTTGTGTATTTGGATCATCAAAATATTTGCTTATTAATTGTTTAATACGTGGAATATATTTTTGAAGTTTCTGATTATATTCATCAATCTCTGCTGATTTTTCTGGATCATTGTTTGCTAAATAGTTATTATAACGTTTTTTGCTAGTAAGTAGTTTCAATGTTAGTTTGTCAATTTCGTTCATATACTATTGGAGAGATACAAAAGAATATGAGCGAGCGAAGCGAGCTATAGGGAAGGGGTCGTAGAGAAGTAAACTATAGGGAAGGGGTCGTAGGGAAGTAATGGCGATGGCGAAGCCCAGCTTAAAGCCGTTCCGGCTTAACCGTAGGTTTCCCTACATTTAGTCTCGTTTAATATAAGTAAATCGCGTTGAATAGTCTGTCTCTATCCAAACACAAATAAAAGAAATAAAATAAAGTAACCATTGAAACTTTTGATTTGTAAATATATTTTTTACATATTGTGGCAATGGTTCATCTTTCACCAATAAAGAAATAATAAACAGTGCAAATGATGTGTTTCCAACAATAAATGAGTTGTCAAAAGTAATTAGATTTTGTTTATGTCTCTCACTTAACTTCAAATCAAATGACTTCATTGTTTTGGTTCTGAACCAATAAGCATTTAATATGCGAAATAAACTATAAATGTTGAAAACCACTATCAAAATAAGAGAGAATATAAATGCATTTTGAACAAGTAATGTTATTGTTTCTAGATTTCCAAGTCCCTTTATTAAATAAAATATACTTTGCGCAAGAGTTGCTATTAAACCAGAATCTTTAAAAGCGGTTATTAATACACTTTGATTATTTAAAAAAAATATAATAGAGAATATGTAAACAATTGATAATAATATGTATCCAAAATACTTATAATGTGGTTCTTTCACATAAATAAACGCAATAATATAAAAAATAATTAAAAATACTAAAGATTGGTCATATGCCATTATTATTATATATAGTTATAATAATAATAATAAAAAATAAAAAAGGAAGGAGATAAACTTAGACTCTCCCTTTCGCAAAAGCAATCAACTCTTCCGCGTCACAATTCGCAAATCCCTTATCAAATCCTTTTATGTCTATAAACTTTGGTGTTTTCATTTTCTCTGTTTTGTAGAAAATATAAGGACCAAACTTACCATTACGAACACTCATTGTTGGCGACAACACTCTTAGCACATTAGACGATGATGTTTGTTTTTCTGGAACTTCTAAAAAAGGCAAAACATCTTCAAGAACAATTTTATCTAATGGTTTTTTCAGTTTGCTGAGAGAAACCTTTTTGTCTTTGCCATATTCTAAATAGGCCCCATATTTCCCTGGTTTAAGTTCAATCTCAAAATCATTCCATATACCTAAAATACGTCTTTCAGTTTCAGCCAATTCCTCATATGTATATTTTCCAGCTTCTAGTTTGCCAATATCTAGTTTTAATCCCTTTTTCACAGACTTTAATATTGGTTTTCCAGATTCATTTGTTTCCGTCTTGTGTTTTAATAAAAGCCCATCTTTGTAAAAAACCAAAACATAGTTTTCATCAATATTATAAACCTTTTTATCTATTTTGTCTAATTTTTTTACAAGTTTGTTCAACTCCTTATAACATTTTTGACATAATATATTCCATGTTTCTTTTCCTGAAGCCACTAAGTCAAGCGCGTCTTCCATTTGTTTTGTATAGTCATAAGAGAATATGGATTCAAAATGTTGCATTAAAAACTCAATAACAACAATGCCCATAGGGTCAATTACTAATTTGGATTGTTCTGCTCCCATCTTTTTTTCAACTGTTTTTATTGAAGGGGTCTTTTCTCCTTCCCGTAAAAAGTATTCATGGCATTCAATAGCAACACCTTGAATATCTGTTTTCTCTACATATTTGCGTGTTTGAATTACATCAGTAAGCATAGAGAATGTGGATGGTCTGCCAATTCCAATATCTTCCAACTTGCTAATTAACCCAGCTTCAGAATAATGAGTATGCTTGCCAGTAAATCCAACTATGGATTGTATGTAATTATAATTGATGACTTTTGTCTTCATAGATTGAAATCGCATATTGAATGATGTAAATAAATCTTGATATGATTGTTTTTCCACAGATGATTGTTTTTCCACAGCATCTAAGAAACCGCCAAACTTGGGGATTTCAAATGTGTATTTGTAGAGATTTTCCAAAGGTGCGCTAATTTCAAGAGGAATCATATTAAAAACAGCTGGAGCCATACAACTTTGAACTGTATTTTGCCAAATCATTTTGTAAATGCGTTCAATATGACCCGTATTTTTGTCTCCAATAAGAACCAAATTATGCATATTAATATTTGTTACACGAATTGCCTCATGTGGATTATTTGAGTCAGTGTTTCCATTTAGTTCCATTAATGTTGGATAAATATGTTTTTCAGTCCATTTGCTTGATATATATTTGGAAGCAGTCTCTATAAAAACCGGCGAATATTTGCGATTCTCTGTTCGCATATAAGTTATATGACCCAATTGATAGAGAGTTTGACAACAAGCCATTGTTTCCTTTGCTCCAATATGTAATAAGTTGTTTGCTTGTTGTAGCAACGCGGATGTATTAAAAGGTTTTGGCGGATTTCGTTCTGATAGTTTTGACGGCAACATATTAATTGTGTGATTATGGGTTGCCGAAAGATTCATAAAGTCAAATACATCAAACTCTGTTTCAAACTCTTTTTGGAGTTCAAACATTAGATTTTGTGGAAAAAAACACGCCTGAATGCGATGTTTCTGGGTAGAGGTTTTTGCCCGTGCCTCCATTTCATTGTCATAGACAAGACGTAGTGCTGGTGTCTGACAACGACCCGCCGAAAGAGCATTATTATTGTTTCTGAACACATATTTCCAGAGAAGTGGAGAGATTGTAAAACCCACAATTAAATCAAGGATTTGGCGGGCTTGTTGTGCTCGAACCATATTCATATCAATAGTTCCCGGATTCTCTATTGCTTTCAATAATGCGTTCTTAGTTACTTCGTGGAAAACAATGCGAGGTGTAGTAGCAACATTTAATCCAAATACTTCGCAAATATGCCACGCAATGGCTTCACCTTCTCTATCATGGTCTGTTGCTAACACAATATTTTCTTTGGGAAATGTAGAGATTACAGATTCCATTTTTGAAATATGCGTTTTTTTATCAGGATCCAATTTATAATTGGTTTCAAAATCGCCCTTTATATTTACATCTTTCAAATCATTAATAATGCGAATATGGCCATTACATGAAATACACTTATAGTTAGGACCAAGATATTTTTCAATGCTTCCGCACTTACTGCTGGATTCCACAATGAGCAAAAACTTATTGCTTTTACTTGTCATAATAGATAAATATATGAAAAATGTTTATACCATATTTATAGATTCATATATTTATCAAAATATTGTTTGCTGACTAATAGAGAAATCGCATCCAGATTTCCATTACTTTTGCGTTTATTTACATAATTACAATAGTGGACATATGCGTCATAGGAAGAAACCAAATCATTGAGAGACATATCATAAATACCGATTTTATCTCTGAAGTCATCCATTGCGATTTGTATATCCAGATTCTTATCCCATAAAGTATTTCGCATTTTGTAAATATACTTTTCAGAATCCATATCTACATCTGGATAAAAATGCGCTACTAAATCCATAATTTGTTTTTCGCTTATATTTAATACTTGTTCTCTCCGAGATGCACTCCAAGATTTGAAAATGGATGCAATCTCACTCACTTCCAATTCAATTTCATTATTGTCTGGAATCATTGTCTCATCCCAGAATTGTAAAAACTTATATACACTTGGTAAAAACTTACTATTGATTCCGTTAAAAACATCCAATTCAGAATCATAAATATTTGAAAATATTTCTACAAGTCTGGCTTTCAATTTTGTTGTAAAAACTACATTTGGCAAACTCTTTGATTCTAAAAAGTGTTTCCATAAATACAACATATTTTTCCACGTAATTTGTGTAGGTTTGAACGAAATTTCGTTTAATAAACTATTTCCGGCTGTTATTCTGGCGGTTGTTGGTGTAGGACGGATATATTCAGTAGCAAACATATTAATAAGTATATCTGGTGTCATATTTTTCAAGTAAAAAACGGAATTGATAAACTCTTCGTCATTGCTATATTTTATTAAATAGTTGTCTGAATTGCCATAACGGTTTGAATAGTGGCAAGCTACACATAAAATATCAAGCCCAATTTCATTCAAATTAATTGAACCAACTCCACCATTTATAATTCGGATTTGTGAGTAATTATGCTCTGCGTGATATTTATATTTGAATGATTGTGTAGAATTGGTTCCAAACCAGATTTGACTTAGCGTATTTAAATTGTTAAGAAGTGATTTCGCAGAGGTAGAAATAATATGAATAAATGGATTCTCTTTTCGCAAAATATTATCACCCAATATTGTTAAAAAATATTTGGCTTGTGATTTTGTAGAGAAAACCAATGGATATAAATGGTTTAATACATTTTGAATAGTTGTAGATTCTGGAATCGTTTGGTATATGTGATTGTCTTTAATGCGTTTCATAATAGAGACCTTTGTTTTGTGTTTCCATGAAATAAGATTGCGGTCTCTGCTAATTGTTGATAATACATTGTAGAGAACATCATCTTCGCTATTTTGTATATATGTTCTTCCATCGTAGAGAAAGAAGTTCTCGGTTGTTGGATGATAAAAATAGTGATTATGGAATAAAAAAGATTGGATAAAAGAATATTGTTCAGAAGTTAAATCTTCCATTCGTTGTATACGCTCATTATGGTTTCGCTCAATATTTTCAAGTGTTGATGCTAGTTGATTACAAATATAATTGTGCATCTTGGATTCCATATATGGATCAGATTTGTATTTGTCGTAGAGAGAAAGTATTTTTTGCTGTATTTCATCTAAATGTGAGTCCATATTAAATACTAACAATATGAAATATTTTTTATATTGTTATTATTATAAATCTTTACTTCTTGACAGTGCGTCTGCAATATCTACTCTTGGATGTGCTGACATATTTACAAGATTTGAATGCGCGCTTGCATCTCTTCACAGTCTTCCTTCGGCATTTTACAACTTTCTTGGGCATTATATTTTGTTAATAGAAAATAAAAATATAAAAATATAAAAATATAAAAATATAAAAATATAAAAATATAAAAATATTTTTATTTTATACACTAATGAGTCTTGTTACTTTTATTATGACAACTTTATTTGCAAGATTTTATATTCATAATGGCACTAAAGATATAAATAAATGGTATATACTTGAAAATGGAACTGCTAAATACAAGGGACAGTGGAAAAATGGAAAGCCAAACGGAAAAGGAATATATGTAGCTTTCAAAGATGTTACTACTAAAAAAATAAAATCAACTATTGAAGGAAACTTTGTGGATGGTGATATAAATGGTTATGCACTACATATTTTTGAAAAAGAAGATGAACCAATGATTCCACATTATAAAGGCATGTTCAAGAATAACTTACATCATGGAACTGGAGAATATCATTGGGGGACAGGTTCATATTATAAGGGTGAGTTCAGAGATGGAAAGTTTCATGGAAAAGCCATACATTATACTAAGAACCGCGATGAAACATTTATTGGTGAATATTTTGAAGATGAAAGATTAGAAGGAATATGTGTAAAAGGAGAGAAAAAGTTTGGTCTAAATAGTTATGGTGAAGTTCCTTAACGGTAAAGTTCCTTAACGGTAAAGTTCCTATAAATATGTAAGTCTTTTTATCCATACATCTTTGTATATAAGTCTTTGTTTTTTAGATCTTTATAGAACTAAAAAACTAAAATGCTAAAGTTTATTACTTATTTATTTCTTGCTTCTTGACTTTCTTGCGGTCTTCTTAACATAGCCAAACTTGCCCTTCTTGGCATAATAACCGGCTCTCTCTAAACGTTTCTCAGCCTTTGCTGTCTTATACTTCTTGGCGCTAACAATGCGACCCCATTTATTCATTAGTAAATCTGACTTAATTAATCCACCAGCTGTTTTATAAGCAGTTCCATTCATAACTTGTGTTCTTGAACCAAATAATTCGGGCCATTTTTTTCCATCAACATGGTAAAATCCATCTAATTGTCTAACAGGTTTCTTCATTATAATAGTAGCAAACAAAAAAATAAATATTTAGTTTGTTAACGGAATAATTGTTGGTTGATACGGAGTACCTTTAATTGTTGAACGATTTATGCCAGCTCTAACCAATTGCGAATAACGCATTTTGGTAGATATGTTTTGTATAGAATTAGTGGTTTGTTCTTTTTGAAAAACAATTGGTTGGCGGTTTAAACACCATAAACGACTTGAGCGCATAGCCAACATTGACGGCATTATTATGTTCTGATTAGATAAAAAAAGTCTTTACTTTAATGAAAATATTATTTGTTTATTTGTTTATTTGTTTATTTGTTTATTTGTTTATTTTTTACTTATTTTGTAGTTGAACCACCTTTTTTCACAGGCTTTGCTTTTGCTGTCTTTGGTTGTGCATTTTGTAAGTCTTCACGAATCTTCTTGTATTGCGCATACTTTATTTCTAAAGTATCCAGTTCACGCATCCACATTTGTTCTAAAGTAGTTTGTCTTAATACTTCCAATTCTTTCATTGTTTCATCTCGTTCTTTTCTCAATTTCTCTACATTTTCATTGGTTACTGAATCCATTGGCATTTTTACTAAATACTTATAGTCTCCATCAACCTTCTCAAATTGATTAGTTTGTAACATCGCATTTACTGCTTCCGCACTTTTGCGTCTTAAATCGATTTTATCTATTAATGTGTATTCAATGTATTTTGCCTTGTTTGTTAGTAATGCTGTCTTCTTCGCAAGTGCTTCCAATAAATATGCTTTGCGTTTTTCGTAAGCAGACAATCTAACAACATAATAATCTCGAACAAGTTCATCTACATTTTCATATTTCTTGAGTTTTCTCTCGGAATTAAACATATGAATATTTGATGTCTTTACTGTAGTAGTTAGTTTCAATAACTTTTCTATACCCTCTGTTCCAAGTTCATCTAGTTTGCCCTTAGGGAAAACAACTGTAAAATTAACACTTACTTCCGTACACATCGAAGTGAAATCCTTAATTAATGGCGCAATCTTTTTTCCGTCTTTATCTACTCCTCCATCCATCATTTCTTCCAATACTTTCGTATACTGCATAGTCCATTTGCCAATGGGAAGTTCTGTTATAACAATCGTATCTGGTCCAGTCCTTTCAAATAATCCCTTAATCAAATATTTGTCGGATTCTATTTTTTCAACAGTTCCCTTAAATCCTTCATAATATGGAATCAACTCTTTCAAATCAGTTTCTCCTTTCAACATTTTCTTAATATTGGAAATCAAATCCGCAGGATTGTATGGAGGAATAGAACACGAAAATCCCGTGCCAATTCCCTTAATTCCATTTACCAAAGCAAATGGTATAATCGGAGTATAAAACTCGGGCTCAACCATTGTGCCATCATCATCCAAATAATTGTATATAGCATCGTCTAACTCTGGAAATATGTATCTTGTTAGTGGATTCAATGCTGTAAATATATATCTTTCCGATGCGGAATCGTCTCCGCCTTGTAATCGTGTTCCAAATTGTCCGTTTGGTTCAAGCAAATTAATATTGTTGGAACCCACAAAGTTTTGTGCCATATTAACAATTGCTCCATTCAAACTTGCCTCACCATGATGATATGAACTATTTTCCGAAACATAACCGGAAAATTGCGCGACTTTGATTTCACTTGTCAAATTGCGTTTGAACGCACTATACAAGATTTTGCGCAAACTTATTTTTAATCCGTCAATCATTGATGGAATTGAACGCGCACAATCATAATTGCTGAAATGAATAAGTTCGTTGTCAATAAACTCGCTGTATCCTACTGTAGGTTTTCCAGTATCCAAATATGCGTTTTTGTCATATTTTTCAATAAGCCACGTTTTGCGATCATTTGCGCGCTTATCATTGAAAACTTTGTCAATTACATCATCACTCTTTGCTTCCTCATAGACAAAATCAACAATCTTCTTCTTCGCAAAATATTCTTTGAACTCATCTGATTTGGATGTTCCTAATCCCTTAAAATACTTAATTTTCCAAGTATGCGAATCTGCTGTAGCATTTTTCCAAGTAGTATATTCACCATCATTGTAGAATGATAATGTTTGCGCACCTTTGGAAGCACGTAAAATTGGCGTATTCATAAATGAAATGAAACCAGGAATACGTGTTAATGAGTTCCATTCGCAATGAAATAAGTTAATACAAAGCCCCTTAATGTGGGAGCCATCCGTATCTTGATCGCACATAATCATTATTTTTCCATATCTCAAATGCTGGCGAACGTCATCCATAGTATTATATATTCGGCCATTTTCCAAACCAAGAATCTTTTTCAAATCCGTTATTTCTTTGTTGTCTGTTATTTTCTTCACAGTTTCACCACGCACATTCAAAAGTTTTCCTCGCAATGGGTATATTCCAATAATATTTCGGTCTTCGGATGATAATCCGGAAACAATTCCTGACATAGCACTTAATCCCTCGCACAAAATAAGAATACATTTGTCTGATTGAGGAGTTCCACTCAAGTTTGCGTCCATAAAGTTTTCAATTCCGCGAATGTTTTTGGTTTTGGAACCATCCGTTTTCTTAGCAGCAACATTTTTCTCTTTGGCATGTGTCAAATCACATGCGGTTTCCATTACACCCAGTTTTGCGACTTTTTCAATAAATGAATCAGACACAGAACAAGATGACCCAAACTTACTGGATGGTGTATTCATAAAGTCCTTGGTCTGACTATCGAATGCGGGATTTTCAATATCACAGCGCAAGAATAATATGAGTTGTTCTTTAATAGCAGCTGAATTGACACGAACCTTCTTTTTCTTCTCAATATAGTCAGTTAGTTTTCGCACAATTTGACCCACAATATATTCTATATGTTTGCCACCTTTATAAGTACAAATACCATTTACAAATGATACTTGGGTAAACTCTTGACTCGGTGCTATTGAAACCGCATATTCCCAGCGACCACATTCGGACGCCTCATATACGCGTTTGGAAGACCCAATGTATAAATCCACATATTGCTGAAAGTTCTTAATTGTGGATAAAACACCATTGTAAAAGAACTTGATTTTCTTCTCTGTTTGGTCAGTAACCGCACAAATATCGTAGAAACGCTTTTTAAACAGGGCAATCATATCTGGAGTTAGATTACTGATTCCAAAACGACGATAATCAGGTTTAAATGATACTTTGGTGTAAGGCTTAGAACCCTTAGCTTTGGTAATAACCGGCTCACTAATAATATCCAGATTCTGATTAAATGATTGTGTATATTTAAGCCCGCGAATATGGTCAAATGTTTCAATGGAACCGGACGAAGACCAAATCAACACAAGCTTGAATCCAAAACCATTCTTGCCACCAACAATGCGTTTTTCATCTTTGTCGTAATTTGTAGAAGTACGCAAATGTCCAAAAATCATTTCTGGAATCCAGATATTGTGCTCAGGGTGTTTTGCTACGTCAATGCCATTTCCATCATTCTCCATTGTAATGGTTCCATCTTCTGTAATGTCTATATTAATGTAGGTTACAAGCTTATTTTTATCATCGGCATTGTGTTGCTGAATCATACGAATAACATGATCTCGGCAATTGACAACACCTTCATCAAATAGTTTGTAAAGTCCGGGAATGTAGTGGATTTGTTTGGTTACAATATTTGTTCCATCGTAAATCCACAAAGTTTCATCAACATTTTCAATGGATCCAATATAAGTATCTGGATTATCCAAGATATGTTGCTTGTCGGTTTTCTTCTGGTATTGTTTTGCCAAGTCAGTCATTTTAAATGTTGTTGTTGTTGTGTATTGTTTTTTGTGCTTTTTGTTTTAAGTCATTTTAAAAGTTCAATTTTATACCGCTTAGATATTTTGTAAATAATAATCCCTATACGTTAATGATGCACCAATAGAAACTAATATATGAAGAAGACAATGGCAACACGCAGCAGTTTTAACATATTTTTTCTTTTCTAAATAAAGACTAATAAAGTAAATACCACTACCAATAGACATTGGTAATGTAGTAATCAGTTTATTAGATGTATAGAGAGATAAATATAAATGATAAGCAATACTATTTTTTGCAACAATCATATCAACGGTTCTACGAGTAGAATTGAGTAATGGGTAACGCCAATAATTAAGAGATGTTACATATAACGCGATTCCCATTAAACCACATTTATTCATTCCATAATAAAAGCCAGTATAAATATGAGTTGGTTGAAAAAATAATGCGGTATTAAAAATGTATTGATAAACACCATCTGGATAACCTAAAATGTCGGACATATATATTTTTATAGTTACAATGTTTTATTTGGTTTATCAATTTATATAAAGAGAATGCGCTGTTCCATACAAATAATGGGAAACGGAACATCCGAATTAATAAATTATGATACATTGAGAGAAATGAAGAAAGATGGCGCATTAATTATTCACACAATGGATGAAAATGAAAAAACACTTATTGTTGGAACTCTCTGCGCAAGTCAAGAAACAGAGAAGATAAACAAGATGATGTCAAAAAATGATTATGAAAAAGACATAATCATTTATGGAAGAAATTGTCGTGAATATGAAAAACTGATTAAGAAAAAGAAGCAATTGGCTTCATTTGGATTTAAAAATGTATATATTTACTTAGGCGGAATGTTTGAATGGTTATTGCTCCAAGATGTATATGGTTCAGCACTATTTCCAACAGATAAACCAGGTGATATACTTAGTTTTTCATAGAGTTTTGCGTCGTGTTTTTTTTGATTTTCCTTTGCCTCTTCTTGTAGTTTTTAAAATAGGCGTAAATCCGTCATCAAAAGAAGTTCCAATACTTGTAATTGGAGTTTCTATTCCACGGATATAAAAAAGTTTTATATATTTGTTTGGTATTTTTCCAGTTGTTAATAGAGAAATACAAATATTTTTCAACTTTTCAAACATTTTTATGTCAGATTTTTTTGGATTTCCTTCAAACGATTCCACAATAATTCCGTTTTTCACATTTTTCTGATGAATCAGATTTGCGGGTCGATTATCTACCAAAAATGTATTATATTTTCCAATACCTAAATCAGCAGAATGCTTGTTTATAATATAATCCAGTTCTTTGTTGAGCATTCCTGGTGTCATATTCTCTCGTGAATATACAAACTTAAATAGTTTTTTAGAATTATTATATCTTTTCTCTATACGTTCAACCATTTTTGAAGCATAATCTTTGCTTCCATATGTCCAAATACCTAAAATAATCTTGCCTTCTGTTGAATTAACATAATCAATAAAGTCTTTGAATCCTGGCCGAAAAACTGTGCGGTCTTTATCAATTATATTTTCCTCATATTCAAACTTTCTTGGTTCATAATCATCGGGTCCAAAATGCAAAATTGTCTCATCAATATCAAATACTAAACAAACTTTATTCATAACAGATTTAAAAAGTTTTATATATAATAATTAGATATAATACCTGGTTAATGTCTTGTCAAGTTTGTTGTGCAAATTATAATAAATCTCTTCATTCAGAAGTAAAATGCTATTTTGAAAATTGCAGTTATTCCGCATGTAAAGAATGTATACGAACATATTTTACTGGTTCAGCAAATGAACCACATTGTATGAAATGTCGGAACAAATGGTCTTTAGAGTTCACTCGTTCTTCTCTAAATGCTTCTTTTATAGATGGCGATTATAAAACTCATAGACGTTCTATACTTACAGATAAAGTAATTGCTCAAATCCCGGAATATTATGACGGCGCATTAAGATATGGAAAACTTACTGAAGCCGACAAAAAAATGAATGAAATCCAAGAACAAATTAATGCTCATCGTACAGTTATTAGTCAATTGTATATTGAATATGAGAATGTTCGCAGAGAACATATGAATGGTGAAAAGTCTGGGGAAAAAGGAAACCGAAAGTTTGTTATGCAATGTCAAAACAATGGATGTCGTGGAATGCTTACAAACCACTATAAATGCGATATATGTGAAAAACACACTTGTTCTAAATGTTTTATTGTGGTAGAAGAAGGCCACGAATGTAAAAAAGAAGATATTGACACAGTAGAAGAACTGAGAAAAAATACCAGACCATGTCCAAAATGTGGATTGCGCATTTCCAAAATAGATGGATGTGACCAAATGTGGTGTATTGAGTGTAAGACAGCATTTAGTTGGGCAAAAGGAACAATAGAACAAGGTGTTGTTCATAATCCACATTATTACCAGTGGATGCGTCAAAATGGTGGAGTTCCGCAAAATCCAAATGACCACAACAATGGATGTGGAAATATATTCCAAACTGCTTTGAGAAAAATGAATAATATTATCAAAGATTCGATATACAGCAAAAAATATTACAATCAATTTTGCGAAACTTTTGAAAATAATCCAAGATCAATGAATAAAGAAAAGTTAACACAACTTTATAATATTGTAAAACCAATAATGGAAAATATGCGATTAATATCAGATGAAATACGTGGACTAAATACATATTTTAGTGGATTCCATAGATATGTAACTCACGCAGAACATACCGAATTACGCCCATTGTTGAATAATATTCGGTATAGAGAAGAAGACCGCAATGTTATTTACAAGTATATTTTGAACTTAATTCAGAAAGATGAACTTTCTGATGAATTATTACGTATAGATAATATGAATATGAGAGACCGCGCATTTTGTGATATTATGGAAGCCCTAGTTGTAGTTGGAAAACAACTAATAATTGATTGTATGAATGAATTGGAAGAAGTAAATAAACTTTTTCCATATTCAACACAAGTTAGTTTAAAAATGGATGATATTGCGCATATGGAATCAAAAGCCTTTTGGGACATTTTCCTTGTTAAACATGTTTTTTTTCCGCCACAACAAGTTGAACTTTTTCAAAAGTCAATTTATGAAATACTTGTAAAATACAAAAAGGCAATTAGCAAATATTGTGCGTATTCAAATATTGAGACAATCAAGTTTTTAATTACATATGGAAGTAAAAGAACATTGGCAATGTGGAATTATGAACATGGTGGCATAGACCATAATCATTATAAAAATAAAGGCGAAATGGTTGCCGCAATTAATGAGTTTGAAAAGTTTTACCATTCGGACAACTAATCATCAAATACAAGTTTTAGACCTGTTGTTTCAGGATAAGAATTGTGTTGAACACTTGATTTCTCGTTTTCATTGTGATATTGTGTAAATGCCGGATCAACCAGATTTGTCAATTGAGATGAAAATAATTTGTTTATATATCCAGAATGTTTTTTTTCTTCTTCTAACACTTCATTTATACCATTCATTAGTTCATTGTATTTTTCTGGATTATTTTTTTTTAGTTGTTCTTCGTAAATAAATGCGTTTTTTTTATTTTCTTCAGTAAAAATCTTTTTATGAAGAACTGGGCTGAATCGAGAGTTTGGAATCATAGCTCCTCCTTTATAGAATCTATAACTATTTATTCTTTCATAAACATTTCCAAAATGTCTTTCAACAATTTCAATATATTTATCTTGTATTTTTTTGTGGGATTCATCCAAAAATCTGAACATAAAAAGTAGGTCATCACTTGTTCTTATATCTTCTTCTTTCAGAAGTTTAATACGATATTCATTTGTAAACTCTTTCTTATATTCAATTTGATTTGTTCTTCCAAAATCAATAATAATACATCTTCCTGATCTAAAATCAAAATAATTATATTGTTCATTAATTAACACATTTCCTTCATGATAATCATTGAGCATAAATCCTAATTCATGAAGTTTATCTAACATATAAAATCCTAATTTTTTATAATAATCATAATACCAATTCTCTTCATAAGAAGATAATGGTTCATGTTTTTCCATAAACTCCATTGCAAAAAATGATAAATCTCCTGAAAAAACTTGGTCTATTTGTTTGTGTTTTGTACTTTTACTAATTATGTTATAAAATGATGTTTTAAGATTTTGTCCTATTTTTTCACTATGTGAATAAACTATACAAGGACAAATTGGTTCTAATAATGTATTTTTATTGGAAATTGACGATAAATAAATAGATGTTTGAATATCAACTTCTCGTTGAATATCATCTGGAGTAGTATTTATTTCATCTTTGGTAGAAGGTTTTATTTCAAAAAACTTTAATAATAAATATTTTACAGGACCAATAGTATTTGTTCTTATACTACGATATGGACTTTTTATACCTTCATTTAACTTTGCTAAAACAAGTATTCCAAAATATCCACGTCTATAAAATGAAAATGTTGAGTTCTCTATAAAATATTTGAATGCTTCTTTTCCAGATAATTTATCCATAATACGAACACCTGCTTTCTGTGTTCTTTTATGAAATCTTTTTTTATTTGCTCTAGTTTTCATATTATATTCAAATAATATAAAAATATAATGCTTCTTATATATATAATGGAATTAACTTACAATCAAATTGAGCGGTTAGCTTACCGATTTCCCCAACTAGAACTTTCTTATGAAACATTTGCGCATAAGAAAGTTTCATCAAATTATGACATTTGTTTATCAATACCTAATGGAAAAAAACAATTGATTTGGTTTTCTTATTATGAAGACCAAGATGTATGTTTTTTAATTGATATTAACAAAGAACAAAAAATAACAAAAATAGTAAAATATGATGCTTGTTATCAATTAAAATTGGCTTTTGGAACCGTTTTTTACGGAACAATATGCACAGAAAAACAGATTTTTGTTATTGAAGATATTTATTATTTTTGCGGATTGCCAACAAAACATTTTACTTTTGGTGAAAAACTAAATTATTTAAACAAGTTTATGAGTTGGAATATAGTTTGTCCAATTACATTTGCTATTCCTTATATGAAAATGGTTGAAGGAAATAATATGTTGCTTGAATCATTATCTTTTTATGAATCTATGATAAATAACTCGGCATATCCTATACATCATATTCAATTTCGATCTTCAGACAAAATATGCCCATATTTGAACCATACATATAAAAAGAAGCAGGAACAAGCGATTGTATATGAACCAGAAGTTATTTTGTTTCCAAGAAATGATTTGAACTTTACCGCACAATCTACATTACAAAGTGCGGTATTTCGTGTTATGGCTGATATTCAAAATGATGTTTATCATTTATTTGCGTATGATGGAAAAATAAAAGGTTATACATATGTAAATATTGCGTATATTGGGACTCGAAAATTAAGTGTTTTTATGAACAAACTTTTTCGAAATATTCGGGAAAATGAAAATGTTGATTATGGTGAAGAAAGTGAAGATGAAGATACTTTTCAAAATGTAAATCCGGATAAATATGTTGATTTGAAGAAAGAATACAAAATGTTGTGCGCTTTTAATACTAAGTTTAAAAAATGGGTTCCAATAAATGTTGTTGAGCAAAAATGTGTTAATATTAATGATTTGATTTATAAGGCAAAGGAAAATCCAAAGGATTTAAGACATAATATGGCTATGAAAAAACATTTGGAAGATAATCAAAATAATAAGAAATATAACAAAAGATATTAGATTTGAAAATAAATTGTGATAATAAAACTATATTTATAATAATCAGTATAAATATATTTCAACAATTGTAAAAATGAAGTTTATCAGCGTATTTAACTATGGAGTCATTGAAATGGCAAAAAATCATATTTTATCTCTTCGTAAATGCGGAATATATAACCATTGCTCTTATGTCACAGACAAAGAATCAGCGGAAGAACTATCTTCTCTTGGTTATGAAGTTGTCTATATATCAAATGTTGAAACAAACAAAAATGCCTTTAATTTTGGAACAAATGATTTTAATAATCTTTCTTACTTGAGATATCACATTATTAAAAAACTTTTGGAAAATGGAATTGATGTTTGGTATTTGGATGTTGATATTGTTGTTCTCCGCGATTTAATGCCAATATATCTTACAATAAAGAATGAGCAAAATAAAAATAAATATGATGTTTGTTTTCAAAATGACATCAATATGCCATGTACAGGTTGTATGTTATTATTTGCGGGAACTTCAGCATCTAATTTTGTAAATATAGTCATCCAAAATAAAGATGAAAGCACAAATGACCAAATTATTGTAAATAGTATTTTAAAAATGAATCCTAAACTTATAAATTATTTTAGGTTTTCATTTTATACATTTCCAAATGGTGTGCTCTTTTTTGGAAGTGATTTTGTTAATGTTCCAGAATATTTGAAAGGTATAAAAGAAGAATATGAAAAAACAGAAAAAGATACATATCTTGTACACGCAAATTGGATGGTTGGAGATGAAACCAAGAAAAACGCAATGAAGAAATATGGTCTTTGGATAGAGTCATAATAAAATAATAAATATTTTTACTATTTTATAAAATAAAAGGAAACTTTATAAATAATCCTCTTCTCTAAGTTCTTCTGTCATTTCCACGTAGGTTGGTTCTTCATTATTTAACTTTGGCTTCTTTGGCTTCTTTGGCTTAAGTGGAATCTTTCGCTTTGGCTTAATTTCTTCATCACTTTCTACAATATCATCTTCGGATACATCATCCTCGTCATCTTCTGCATCTGAACTAACTACAAAATCATCTTTTACATATCCATGCTTGGTTTTTGGCAAACCTAATTCATCTTCTTCATCATCATCATCTTCATCTTCATCATCAATATCAGAATAACCACCATATAAATGGTCCATAATATCCTTGAACTCTTCTGAACCCATATCAGTCATTTTTTCATCTACATATAAAACTGCTGCGCAATTTCCGAAAAAAAGAACATTGTCAATTGGAGGAGGAAACTCATATTTATTTTCAGTATTTGCCTTTCCAGTTGTCTTACCATAAACTTCGAGTTTATATTCAATGTCATTAAACTCAACTGTCCAGGTATGAGCAATTGTAAAACCATCATTTGTTTTAAAACCACATTTTTTGTATATTTCTGTTGGTTCAAACTTTTTCACACTTTGGATCTTTAATGAACCAGACTTTTCAATAATAACGTAACTAGGCATTTATTCATTAATGATAAAAATATTTATATGGTTTTGGAAAAACTTTAGGATATAAATATATAATGGCGAAGAATAATTCACAGAGAAAAAGTAGAAAGAGAAATAATAAGTCTCGAAAACAAAAGGGTGGGTTTTGGCCTTTTAGTTCAAGCACCGATGAAGCAAATAAACAACCTACAAATGAAGTAAAGAAAGAAGAAGGAAAGGGATTTTGGTCAAGTCTTTTTGGGTCTTCTACTGCCCCTGCTCCTGCTCCTGCTCCTGCCACCGCTCCTGCTCCTGCCC